>JGI26256J51712_1000952_pt1 | contig 11509 bp, 10 predicted proteins | sample SaaInlV_150m_DNA_FD_51712 | JGI IMG/M metagenome (IMG submission 51712) | reverse complement strand
ATTTACCATCAGCAGAAAATTTAGCAGCACAATCTTCAAGTAACAGACAAGGTAGGGGTGATGTGATTGAAGGAGAGCAAGCAAAAGAAGTTTTAGAACTCTTAAAAAATGATGCTGACAGAACTTATGATAATTATGAAATGATGTTGAATGAAAGATTTGACGGATCAACTATTGATGAAAATAAAAAAGGACTAGCTAGAGAACTTGCGAGAATGAATTTAACTTTAAACACTTACACACAGTGGTATTGGAAAACTGATTTATTAAACTTAATGAATTTTTTAAGATTAAGAGCTGATAGTCATGCTCAATATGAAATAAGAGTTTATGCTGACATCATGTTGGACACTGTTAAGAAATGGGTACCAATAACTTATGATGCATTCATGGATTATAGAGTAGGTGGAACAGAAGTTTCAGCTAAAGGAAAAGTTATCATTCAAAAACTTATTAAAGGTGAANATGTTAATCCAGATAGTTCGGGTCTATCTAAAAGAGAATGGAATGAACTGATGGTTTCTTTTGATCTTAAAGATAAGTTGATTTAATTTTTCTAGCAAAGTCTAAATATATTTTAGAAATTTCATGTTCAGGATTAGCTTCAACAATTGGCTTTCCTTCATCTCCACATTTTCCAACCTCAGGGTTTAATGGAATTTCCCCTAAAAACTCTTTTTCAAACTCTTCAGCAGTTCGCTTAACACCACCTTCGCCAAATATCTTATATTTTTTACCATCGTCACCAGTAAAATAACTCATATTATCAACCAAACCTAAGATCTTAACTCCAAGTTTATCAAACATTTTAATGCCTCTTTTAACATCAAGTAGCGCTACTTCTTGAGGAGTTGAAACAATGATTGCCCCATCCATTTTAATTTCTTGAGAAAAAGTTAATTGAGTGTCACCAGTCCCTGGAGGCATATCAACGATTATAAAATCTAAATCTTTCCATCCAACTTTTTGTGTAAAAGTTTTAATTGCACTCGTAACCATAGGTCCACGCCAAATCATTGGAGTTTGTTGATCAGCAAGAAAGCCAATGGACATACATTGAATGTCATATTTTGTAATTGGAGTTAAAGTCTGACCATCACTTTTTGGCTTTTCATTAATATCAAACATTTTTGGAATTGAAGGGCCATAAATGTCAGCATCAAGTAAACCAACTTTGCATCCAATTTGTTTTAAAGCTAACGCAAGATTAGTTGCAAAAGTTGATTTTCCAACTCCTCCTTTTGCACTTGATACGGCTATTGTAAATTTTGTTCCTAAAATTGGGTTCTTTGTGAACTTTCTAGGCTCCAATTTTTTCTTCATTGCGTCACTTAGTTCTGGCTTTTTATCTGTCATAATCTCATCATTACTTGTTTTTTATTAGAAAGACATTATATACTTTGTCATATGTCAGATGATTTTCAAGGTAGAGGTGGAAGCCCATGGGGAACTCCTCCAGGAGGAGGAAATGGTTCAGGTAAAGGACCCACACCACCAGACATCGATGCATTAATTAAAGATATTCAAAGTAAGATAAATAGATTTTTACCTGGTGGAAGTTCGTCAGGAGGAAAACCAATTATATTAGTTCTAATTATTTTAGCATTCGTATGGTTAGCAAGTGGCCTATATAGAGTGCTTCCAGATGAACAAGGTGTTGTTCTTAGATTTGGTAAGTTTGTTAAAACTACACAACCAGGATTAAATTATCATATTCCATTTCCAGTAGAGGCTGTTGAAACACCAAAAGTTACAAAAGTTAATAGAATGGACATTGGTTTTAGATCTGAAAGAGAAAGTGGCTTTTCACAAGGTGGAGGAGTGGCAGANATCCCTCAAGAAAGNTTAATGTTAACAGGTGATGAAAATATTGTTAATATNGATTTTTCAGTATTCTGGATAATTAAAGACGCAGGAAAATTCTTATTTGAGGTTCAAGACCCAGAAAGTACAGTGAAAGCTGCAGCNGAGACAGCAATGAGAGAAGTTGTTGCTAAAAGTAATATTCAATCGATTTTAACTGAAGGAAGAGCAAAAATCGAATTAGAAACACAAGAAATTATTCAAAAAATATTAGATGAATACAATAGTGGTATTCAAGTAACTCAAGTACAAACGCAAAAAGCGGATCCACCTAATCAAGTAATTGATTCATTTAGAGATGTNCAAGCTGCAAGNGCAGATATGGAAAGATCAAAGAATGAAGCCGAAGCTTATGCAAATGATGTGATCCCAAGAGCAAGAGGGGAAGCTGCAAAAATTATGCAAGCAGCGGAAGCTTATAAACAACAAGTAGTGGCTCAAGCAGAAGGTGAAGCTAGCAGATTTATTTCTATTTATGAAGAGTATGCAAAAGCAAAAGAAGTTACACAAGAAAGAATGTACTTAGANACTATGGAAAAAGTTTTAGCTGATATTGATAAAGTAATTATAGAAAAAAATGCAGGTTCAGGTGTGGTTCCATATTTACCATTGCCAGAGCTGGGCAAAAAAAAGGTAAGTAACTAATGAAAGTGCAAAAAATTTTATTACCAATAATTATTGCAGTAGGAGCATTAGCGTTTCTATCGATGTTTATAGTTAAAGAGACAAATCAAGCAATTGTCCTTCAATTTGGTGACCCTAAAAGAATTATTACGAAACCAGGTTTAAATTTTAAAATTCCTTTTATTCAAAACGTTGTTTTTCTAGATACGAGAATTTTAAATTTAGATACGCCACCTGAAGAAGTTATTGCGTCAGATCAAAAACGTTTAATAGTTGATGCATTTGCAAGATTTAGAATTGTAGACCCTTTAAAATTTTATATTTCAGTTGGTAATGAAAGAGTTGCAAGATCAAGACTGGCGACAATCATTAACTCAAGACTGAGAAATGTATTAGGTCAACAAGAGTTACAAACCTTGCTTTCAAAAGATAGAACTAAACAAATGTCNTTAATTCAAGAAGGCGTTAACACTGAAGCTGAAAGTTTTGGAATTAAAATAGTAGATGTTAGAATTAAAAGAGCGGACCTTCCTCAAGCAAACAGTGATGCAATTTATAGAAGAATGCAGACTGAAAGGGAAAGAGAAGCAAAAGAATTTAGAGCAAGAGGTGCTGAGATGGCAGTTACGATCACTTCAACTGCAGACAAAGATGTTTCAGTAATTTTAGCAAATGCTAATAAAGATTCTGAGATCATGAAAGGTCAAGGAGATGGTGAAAGAAATAAAATTTTTGCAGAAGCCTTTGGAAGAGATGCAGAATTTTTTGCTTTCTACAGAGCGATGCAAGCTTATGAAACTGCTTTAATTGGTGGGCAGACATCTTTAATTTTATCACCTGATAGTGAATTCTTTAAATTTTTCGGTAACATAAAACCTAAAGATTAATCTAAAATAATGAAGGAGCTAATTATAGCTTTTGGTCTTTTCTTATTTATAGAAGGAATATTGTATGCCTTATTTCCATCAAAAATGAAAAGTATGTTAAAAAAAATGGAGATGATAAAAAACTCACAATTAAGAAGTGGTGGGCTAATTTTCGCAGTTATAGGGTTTGTAATTATTTGGTATATTAAAAGTTAAAATGATAAAAATTAAAAAAATATTTATTATATTATTTGCGTTAAGTTTTACCTCACAAGTATTAGCTAAAGATCCACCCGCATCATTTGCGGACCTAGCAGAAAAATTAATGCCATCTGTTGTAAATATTTCTACAACGACAACAGTTACTACAAATTCAAATCCATTTCCTGGTTTTGAATTTCCTCCAGGATCACCTTTTGAAGATATGTTCAAGGAATTTGGGACACCCCAAACAAGAAAGTCTGCTGCACTAGGCTCTGGATTTATAATTGATGAAAAAGGAATCGTAATAACTAATAACCATGTTATTCAAGGTGCTGAGGATATTGTAGTGAGAGTTGGTGGAGATAAAGAGTATAAGGCTACAATTATAGGTGCAGATCCGTTATCTGATATCGCAGTTCTTCAAATAGATTCAAAAGAAAAATTTATACCAGTTAAATTTGGAAATTCTGATCAAGCAAGAATTGGTGATTGGGTTATTGCAATTGGTAACCCTTTTGGTTTAGGAGGAACGGTTACTGCAGGAATAATATCAGCAAGAAATAGATCAATTGGTCTATCTCGTTATGAAGACTATATTCAAACTGATGCCTCAATAAACTCAGGAAACTCAGGAGGACCTTTATTTGATATGAATGGTAATGTAATTGGAATTAACACAGCAATTCTCGGTAAAGGTGGCTCTATAGGTATAGGTTTTTCAATACCATCGAATGATGCAAAAAGAGTTGTAAATCAATTAATAGAATTTGGTGAAACTAAAAGAGGATGGTTGGGTGTTAGAATTCAGGTAGTTTCTGAAGAAATTGCTGAAGTTGAAAAATTAGATGAACCTAGAGGAGCGTTAGTTGCTAGTGTTGCAGAAAATAGCCCATCTGACAAAGCAGGAATTAAAGCAGGAGATATTATATTAGAGTTTAATAATACTAGAATTAAAGAGATGAAAGAATTACCAATAATTGTTGCACAAACAGAAGTTGGTAAAACTGTAGATGTTAAAATCTGGAGAAATAAAAGAGAGATTACTAAAAAGATTAAATTAGGAAGACTTGAAACTTCAGAAGATTTTAAAGTAGAAAAAAAAGAAACTAAAGAAGAAACTCCTGAAATTTCTGAAATTAAATCTTTAAAAATAATTGTAAGACCATTGAATAATAAAGATATTGAACAGAGAAAGTTACCTAATCAAACAACAGGTTTAGTTATAACAAATATTGGAAAAAATAGTCCAGTAGATTACTTAAATGTTGGAGATGTTATTGTTGAAGCTCAAAAGAAAAAAATAAAATCAACTAAAGATCTTGAAGATATTGTGGACACTGTTTTAAAGTCTAATCAAAAAACAATTTTGATTGTAATTTATAACAACCAAAACCAAAGAAGGTATATTGGCGTTAAGCTAGACTAATAATGGACAAACAGTCCAAAATTATCTTAATTTCAGGTCCCACCGCATCAGGCAAATCGAATTTTGCTGTCAAGATTGCAAAAAAAATTCAAGGAGAAATAATCAATGCTGACAGCATGCAGGTTTATAAGAAGTTAAAAATCCTAACTGCAAGACCAAACAAACAAGAACAAAAAAATATTAAACATCATCTTTATGGAGTTATTGATTTAAATGAAAAATTTTCAACTGGGCAATGGTTGAAGTCTGTAATTAAAAAAATTAAAGATATTCAAAAAAAGAAAAAAATTCCAATTTTAGTTGGCGGTACTGGTTTATATTTTCAATCATTGATTGATGGTTTAGTTAAAATCCCAGAAATACCTCTTAAGTTTAGAAATAAAATTAGACTAATATCTAAAAGAGATGGACAAGAAAAGTTTTATAAAAAACTTTTAAAACTTGATCCTAAAATTAAAGATAAATTTGATCCAAATGATACCCAAAGATCCATAAGAGCTTATGAGGTTAAATCTTATACTAATGTTTCCATGTATGATTGGTTAACTAAGACTAAATCTGAATTTAAAGATAGTGATTTTTTAAAACTTCATATTGAAACAAAAAGAGAAAAGCTTATTGAAAGAATTAATTTAAGAACTTCTAGTATGATAAATGAAGGAGCCGTTAATGAAGTTAAAAAATTTCTTAAACTAAAAATTATAAAAAATCAGAGTGTGAACAAGGTAATAGGGATCGCCGAATTGACACAGTATCTAAATCATGAAATCACTTTAGAAGAAGCAAAAGAGTTAATATTAATTAAAACAAGACAATACGCTAAAAGACAAGCTACTTGGGCAAGAACTAGGATGATATCCTGGATTAAGATTGATCAAAGCAAACTAGATAGTTATATAAAAAAATTAAAAAAATCNTCCCTTAAACTTGACCAATTAACATAAAGTCCGATAGATTGCCTGAATGCCAAAATTATATTCAGGAGCAGAGATAGTATTCAAGTGTCTTGAAGACCAAAATGTTGAACATATTTTTGGATATCCAGGTGGAGCAGTTCTTCCTATCTATGACGAATTAAAAAATCATCCAACGATAAAACATATATTAGTTAGACACGAACAAGGAGCAGGACATGCTGCAGAAGGTTATGCAAGATCAACTGGAAAACCAGGTGTTGTATTAGTTACTTCAGGACCAGGTGCAACAAATGTTGTAACTGCATTAACGGATGCTTATATGGACTCAGTTCCTTTAGTTTGTATTTCAGGACAAGTGCCAACACATTTAATTGGAACAGATGCTTTTCAAGAATGTGATACTACAGGAATTACAAGACCTTGCACCAAACATAACTGGTTAGTTAAAGATATAAATGATTTACCAAGAATTATGCATGAAGCCTTTGAAGTTGCAACAACAGGAAGACCCGGGCCAGTATTAGTTGATATTCCAAAAGATATTCAATTTGCAAAAACAAAATATTCAAAACCAAATAAAGAAAAAAAAACTGTTACAAAAAATTTAAATAGATTTAATCAAAAAGATATAGATCAACTTATTGATTTAATGAGTAAGTCTAAAAAACCAGTTTTTTATACAGGTGGTGGAGTAATTAACTCAGGACCAAAGGCAAGTGAATTGTTAAGAGAGTTAGTATCTTTAACAGGGTTTCCTATAACCTCAACATTACAAGGCCTAGGTGCTTATCCAGGAAATGATAATCAATTTCTAGGAATGCTTGGAATGCATGGAACATACGAAGCTAACAATGCNATGCATGACTGTGACTTATTGATTAATATTGGTGCAAGATTTGATGACAGGATCACAGGAAAAATAGATGAGTTCTCTCCTAAATCAAAAAAAGTTCACATTGATATAGATCCATCTTCAATCAATAAGATTGTTAAAGTTGATTTATCAATAGTTGGTGATGTATCGGACGTAATTAGCTCAACAACCAAAACATTAAAGAAGAAAAACTTAAATTTAGAAAAATCAAACAAGCAAAAAATATCNAAATGGTGGCAACAAATTGAAAAATGGAGAACTAAACAGTCTTTAAGTTTTGTTAATAGTGATACAATTATTAAACCTCAGTATGCAGTTCAAAGATTGTATGAATTAACGAAAGATAGAGATACTTATATTACAACTGAAGTAGGACAGCATCAAATGTGGGCAGCACAACATTATAAATTTGACAAACCTAATAGATGGATGACATCTGGNGGTCTTGGAACTATGGGTTACGGGTTACCAGCAGCTATTGGAGTTCAGGTGGCTCACCCAAAAAAATTAGTTGTAGATATTGCTGGTGAAGCCTCAATTCTTATGAATATGCAAGAGATATCAACTGCAGTTCAATACAATTTGCCAATAAAGATATTTATTTTGAATAACCAATATATGGGAATGGTTAGACAGTGGCAGGAGCTTCTTCATGAAAAGAATTATTCTGAAAGTTATTCAAAAGCTTTGCCAGATTTTGTTAAGTTAGCAGAAGCATATGGATGTGTTGGTATTAAAGCAAAAGATCCAAGTGAATTAGATGAAAAAATTGAAGAAATGATTAACACAGATAGGCCTGTTATTTTTGATTGTCATGTTGATCAAGATGAGAACTGCTTTCCGATGATCCCATCGGGGAAACCTCACAACCAAATGCTTTTAGGTCCAAAGGATCAAGAAGCAAATAAAATTACAGGAAAAGGAAAAGCGTTAGTTTAAATGGCAAAATCTAAATCTGCATATAGCACGCCAAGTAAATCTGGAAAAATTGATACACATATAATTGTTGTATGGGTTGATAACGAAGCGAGTGTTTTATCAAGGGTGGTAGGATTATTTTCAGGTAGAGGATATAATATTGAATCTTTAGCAGTTGCTGAAATTGACCATAAAAAAAACCTTTCTAGAATTACTATTGTCACAACAGGGACACCACAAGTTATAGAGCAAATTGTATTACAGTTAAAAAAATTAGTTCCAGTACATAATGTTGTTAATTTTAAAAGAGAAGATAAAAAAGTGATATTTAAAGAAATGGCTCTATTAAAAATTGTTGCAAATTCTATCAAAATTAAGAAAGCTTTAAATGCTTGTAAAAAGTATAATCCAGTTATATTAGATCAGACAAATAAATCTGCTGTAATTCAAATAACAGCATTAAGAAGAGAAATAGATAGTATGATAAAGAATTTAAAACCACTTGGTCTTGTCAGTGCCTCAAGAACGGGAGCGGTAGCAATGACTAGAGGTGCAGAAATTTTAAATTAATTACCAATAGGAGAAAAAAAATGAAAATGTTTTATGAAAAAGATGCAGATGTAGATTTAATTAAAAGTAAAAAAATAGCAATTTTTGGTTATGGAAGCCAAGGTCATGCACATGCACTAAATTTAAAAGATAGTGGAGCCAAAGAAGTTGTTGTAGCGCTTAGAGATGGGTCAGCAAGTAAAGCAAAAGCTGAGTCAAAAGGATTAAGAGTTATGAATATGTCAGATGCTGCTGAATGGGCAGAAGTTGCAATGATCTTAACACCTGATGAATTGCAAGCTTCAATTTATAAAAATCATATTGAGCAAAGAATCAAACAAGGAACAAGTTTAGCTTTCGCTCATGGATTAAATATTCATTACAAGCTGATTGATGCTAGAAAAGATTTAGATGTATTTATGGTTGCTCCAAAAGGACCGGGTCACTTGGTTAGAAGTGAGTTTGAAAGAGGTGGTGGAGTTCCATGTTTATTTGCAGTTCATCAAGATGGAACAGGTAAAGCAAGAGACCTTGCATTATCATATGCCTCAGCAATAGGTGGGGGGAAATCTGGTATTATTGAAACTACCTTTAAAGATGAGTGTGAAACAGATTTATTTGGTGAACAATCAGTTTTATGTGGTGGATTAGTTGAGCTTATTAAAAATGGCTTTGAAACCCTAACTGAAGCTGGCTATGAACCAGAAATGGCATACTTTGAATGTCTACATGAAGTAAAGTTGATAGTAGACTTAATTTACGAAGGAGGAATTGCTAATATGAATTACTCAATTTCCAATACAGCAGAGTATGGAGAGTATGTATCTGGTAAAAAGGTTGTTGATAGTGAGAGCAAGAAAAGAATGAAGGAAGTTCTAGCTGATATTCAATCTGGTAAGTTCACAAAAGACTGGATGAAAGAGTGTGAAGGTGGCCAAAAGAACTTTTTAAAAATGAGAAAAGATCTTGCGGATCATCCAATTGAAAAAGTTGGTGCAGAACTTAGAGCCATGATGCCTTGGATTGGTAAGAAAAAATTAATAGATAGTGATAAGAGTTAATTTTTACTAAAAACCTAAATCGATCATAAATTATAACCAAAATATAACATTTATTTTGCAATCTCTATTATAGATTGTATTATAGATTTTCTAAAATTATTGGTTATGAGCGATAAAGATAAAGTTATTATATTTGATACTACGATGCGAGATGGTGAGCAGTCACCTGGTGCATCAATGAGTATTGAAGAAAAAATTCAAATTGCAAGAATTTTTGATGAATTAGGCATAGATGTAATTGAAGCTGGTTTTCCAATTGCATCCCCTGGTGACTTTGAGGCTGTAACTGCAATAAGTAAAATTCTAAAAAATTCTATTCCATGTGGATTATCAAGAGCTAGCAAAAAGGATATAGATGCATGTCATGAAGCATTAAAAGCTTCCCCAAGATTTAGAATTCATACTTTTATTTCCACAAGTCCATTACACATGAANCACAAATTAAATAAAACTCCAGAACAAGTTTTGGATGCAATAAAAGAAAGTGTAACTTATGCAAGAAATTTAACAGATGATGTTGAGTGGTCTTGTGAAGATGGAACTAGAACAGACATGGATTTTATGTGTAAGATAGTTGAGACAGCAATCAGCAGTGGAGCCAAAACAATAAATATTCCTGACACTGTTGGTTATACAATTCCATCAGAATTTACTAAAATTATCACAACTTTAAAAAACAAAGTTCCAAATATAGATAAAGCTATTTTATCTGTTCACTGTCATAACGATTTAGGATTAGCTGTTGCAAATTCTTTGGCTGGAGTTCAGGCTGGTGCAAGACAAGTTGAATGTACAATTAATGGTATTGGAGAAAGAGCAGGTAATGCTGCACTTGAAGAAATTGTAATGGCGATAAGAACAAGAAATGATTTAATGCCTTTTACAACAGGAATTAAAACTGAATTATTAAGCAAAGCTTCAAAAGTTGTCTCTAATGCAACGTTTCCAGTTCAATTTAATAAGGCAATTGTTGGAAAAAATGCTTTTGCTCATGAAGCAGGTATTCATCAAGATGGAATGCTTAAAAATAGAGAAACTTATGAAATTATGACACCAGAGAGTGTGGGGGTTAAGAAAACTTCATTAGTAATGGGTAAACATTCGGGGCGACATGCTTTTAAAGAAAAGTTAAACGATCTTGGTTATGCAGATGTAACTGATGACGTAATCCAATCTGCTTTTGGTAAATTTAAAGTTTTAGCTGACAAGAAAAAACATGTTTATGATGATGATATTATGGCCTTAGTTGATGATAGTTTAATTTCAGACAATAAAATTAATGCAATAAATTTAAAGTCTTTAAAAGTTTTTGCAGGAACAGGTGAGCCTCAAAAAGCAGAAATGACACTTGACGTTTATGGAGAAGTAAAATCAACATCAGAAACAGGTGATGGTCCTGTAGATGCTATTTTTAAATGTATAAAAGTTTTATATCCACACGACGTTAAATTACAACTTTATCAAGTACATGCAGTTACTGAGGGAACAGACGCTCAAGCTACAGTAAGTGTTAGAATTGAAGAAGAAGGNAAAACTACAGTTGGACAAGCTGCTGATACTGACACATTAGTAGCGTCAGCTAATGCTTATTTAAGTGCTTTAAATAAAATGATTATTAAAAGAAAAAAAACTGTTCCAATGGAGCATGAAACTCAGAAAGTGAAGGGAATATAAGATGGCTAATTGGTTTAAAAGTATAACTAACGTTTGGAGTCAAGATATGGCGATTGATCTTGGAACCGCTAATACACTTGTTGTTTTAAAAGGACAAGGAGTAGTTTTAAATGAACCCTCTGTAGTAGCCATTGCTGANAATATGGGAAAAAAAACTGTGTTAGCTGTAGGTGATGAAGCAAAGACGATGCTTGGAAGAACACCTGGTAACATTAGTGCTATTAGACCTTTGAGAGACGGAGTGATTGCAGACTTTATAGTTACAGAGGAAATGATTAAACATTTTATAAAAAAAGTTCACAAAAATAAAACTTTTGCAAACCCAAGAATTTTGATCTGCGTTCCTACAGGGTCAACACCAGTTGAAAGAAAAGCCATTCAAGATAGTGCGTTAGCAGCAGGTGCGAGAAGAGTACAATTAATTGAGGAACCTATCGCTGCAGCAATTGGTGCAGGTCTTCCAATCTCAGAAGCAACAGGATCAATGGTTGTTGATATAGGTGGAGGTACTACGGAGATAGCCGTTATGTCAC
>JGI26256J51712_1000942_pt1 | contig 11608 bp, 13 predicted proteins | sample SaaInlV_150m_DNA_FD_51712 | JGI IMG/M metagenome (IMG submission 51712) | reverse complement strand
ATTGTGGCATCAAATTCTTCGATACTTTCCAACACTGCACCGTCTGCATCTGCGATGTCGCTAACACTGGCAAAGCCTTCTTCTAATAGTACACTAGCTACTTCACTATCAACACCAAGCTTATCAGCGAGTTTACCGCTTGCTTTTTGAGTCTCTTCAGCTTGCTTTTCATCTGCATCTGTCGTTGACATAACATTCAATTTCCAGCCCGTTAAACGCGCTGCTAGTTTGATATTCTGACCACCACGACCAATCGCTAAAGCCAGTTGATCTTCTTCAACTGCAATATCCATTGCATTTCGATCTTCATCAACAACAATCGAACTTACCTCTGCTGGTGCCATTGCATTAATGACAAATTGCGCAGGATCTTCATCCCATAAGATAATGTCAACACGCTCACCGTTCAGCTCATTTGAAACCGCCTGAACACGTGCGCCACGCATACCAATACAAGATCCAATTGGATCTAGGCGCTTGTCCTTTGCTTTAACCGCAAGTTTTGAGCGTAGTCCTGGATCTCTCGCACCACCCATAATTTCAATCACGCCTTCTGAAATTTCTGGCACCTCCATTTCAAATAACTGAATCATCATCTCTGGCACTGTGCGCGATAAGAAAATTTGCGCGCCACGTACAGATGATTTAACTTCTTTAATATAAGCTCTTAATCGGTCATTTTTTCGTACTGATTCGTTAGGAATTAGGTCAAACTTAGAGATCATGCCGTCAACGCCACCCATGTCAACATAAACATTACCGCGATCAACACGCTTCACCGTAACCATGATCACTTCACCCACACGTTGAGTGTAGTCATGAACGATCACCTCTCTTTCCGCTTCACGCACTTTTTGGATAATAACTTGCTTAACAATCTGTGCTGCAATACGGCCAAACTCTTCTGTTTCGATCGGCTCACGCACAAAATCATCTACAGCTACGCCATTAGCATCTTTCTCATAAATATGCAGTTCTGAATCAAACGGCGTGCCATCATCATCAACAAAGTTTTCTTTATCATCGATAACCATCCATTGTCTGAATGTATGAAACTCTCCGGTTTTACGGTCAATTTCAACGTGGGCGTCAATCTCTTTACGTTTTTTGGTCGCAACAGCTAAAGCCTCTTCTAATGATTCAAAAACGTCCTCTTTTGAGATGTTTTTTTCATTAGAGATTGCCTCAACTATTAAAAATAATTCTTTACCGTCCATGTTTTTCTCCTAAAAGTCAGCGACCAAGTTCGCTTTTTCAATCATATCAATGTCCAAAGTTACTGGACCTAATTCTGTTACCAGTTCTATACTGTGATTTAATTCACTAACGCTGCCAATAGCGCCCTTAAATTTACGCTGACCATTAAGTGGCCTAACCAAACGCAACGTAATATCGTTGCCTAAAAAACGCTGATAATGCCCAATATGAAACAACGGCCTCTCAATACCGGGTGATGACACCTCTAAATTGTATTGATTGGTAATTGGATCTTCAACATCAAAAATAGCACTAAGCTGGTGTGATACTTTTTCACAGTCCTCAATACCGATGCCGTTATCTGTATCAATAAAAACACGCAAAGTACTGTGCTTACCGCTAGCAACATATTCAACGCCCACCAACTCATAACCCATGTCTTCAAGCACAGGGTTTATTAAATCAGTAATTTTGTCGGTCATTTTTGCCATTTATCTTTTGCCGTTAATTATTGTTAAACATTTTTATCTAGGTAACTAAAGTCTTGGCTTGTTTGCCAATATAACTACTACTAAATCACTTTTTATTACATAACAAAAACCCCCTAAAAAGGGGGTCTTTGCTTGCTTTAATGATTATAAATAACCAAAAAAGACTTGATTTGGTAGCGGGGACAGGATTTGAACCTATGACCTTCGGGTTATGAGCCCGACGAGCTACCGAACTGCTCCACCCCGCACTAAAGTGGCGAGATGATACGCTGTTATTAAGTGTTTGTCTAGTCTATTTTTACTTATTCTAGAATAATACTATAAGTGAGATTGGCTAACACTACCCACGCCGTGCACTGTTATTTCGTACCCTTGAGAAAGTAAATGCTTGACATACAATCGATTATAGGTAAAGAAAAACATGATGTTAGCAAGGCCTAAGGTCAATATACACAAGGGGAACATCAGCGCAAAAGACTTCCAATCACGTCGATAAATTGCAGGGCAAAAGAACAAACATAAAGACGTCCAAGAAAAGCCAACGGGGGCAATTTTAGTCTCTTTAGTTTTTGGGTGTTCTAGTGTTAGGGTTGTGTAAGCCAATTTTTTATCTCTCCTCAAAAACTTATTGTACACATTTTTTATGATTTATCAACGGCTTAAATCAAGCTTTGAAAAACCAGGCTTAGATAAACTATAATAAGCACCATGAAGCCAATTAAAATCGCTGTGTTGATGGATGACATCAACAATATTAAATCTTACAAAGACTCTTCTTTTGCCATGATGCTTGAGGCTACCAAGAGAAATTGGGAAATTTATACCTTTGATGCACATCATTTATTTGCACAGAATGGCGAAGTATTTGCCACTTGTAGCAAAACCCAAGTATTTGACGATACTCAGCATTGGTATGAAAAACAAGACCAAGTTGAGTGCTCACTTCAAGACTTTGACGTCATTCTCATGCGTAAAGACCCGCCTTTTGACATGAATTACATTTATGCTACCTACTTCTTAGAGCAGGCTGAAAAAGATGGAGTATTAGTTATTAATAAGCCGCAATCTTTACGCGACGCTAATGAAAAGTTATTTGCACTTAATTTTCCACATTGTATTGCTAAAACACTGGTCAGCAGTAACCAGGAGCAAATAAAAAAATTCATTAAAAAACGAGGTATTAGTGTCGTAAAACCCTTAGATGGCATGGGTGGGAAAGATATCTTTAAGCTTGAACAGGGCGATGATAACATTACTGAAGTATTAGGCTACCTTACACATCAAGGCAGCACACCGATCATGGCTCAAGAGTTCTTAAGTGAAATCTCCCAAGGAGATAAGCGCATTTTACTCATTAATGGCAAGCCAATTGACTACGCACTAGCGCGCATGCCGGCTGAAGGCAGTTTTAAAGGTAATTTAGCGGCCGGTGCCACCGGTGTTGGGCAACCACTAAGTGATAGAGATCGCTACCTATGCGAGCAAATTGCACCCACACTCAAAGCCAAAGGCTTGATGTTTGTAGGCTTAGATGTGATCGGCGACTATATTACTGAAATCAATGTCACTAGTCCAACTTGCATTCGTGAGCTGGATACTCAATTTGATCTTAATATTGCCGCCACCTTATTCGATGCCATTGAAGAGAGGTTAAATCAAAATGTTTCTAATTAGGCAAAAAATATCGGGTTAACGCAACGCCTACGCCTGCTGCTGTTAACGATAAAAAAACGTTCAATAAAATATTAATCGCAGCCTGTCCGTAATGCCCCAGGCTAATCATTTCAACAGATTCCCAAGACAAGGTTGACATGGTTGTCAAAGAGCCAGTTAAGCCAATTAGCAGCATCAATCTATAAACCTCGCTTAAGGCTGCTTTTTCTATAACAATTACCACCAAAATGCCTGCTAAAAAAGAGCCGATAATGTTGGCACTTAAGGTGCCATAAGGAAAGGCTGAGCCCATTGTGGCATTCATAAACTGAGTTAGGTAGTAACGCATAGTAGCGCCTATGGTAGCACCGGTACCGATGGCTAAAACAGTAGGTAATAGCGTCATAATTCTCCTCGTATTTTTTTCAATTTTTCTGCAATTTTAATCTCTAACCCGCGATTGGTTGGCTGATAATAACACAGCTCACCTAAACCCTCTGGAAAATAAGTTTGACCATGGCTAATGCCGTCTATTTCATCATGGGCATAGCGATACCCTTGTCCGTAGCCTAAATCACTCATCAGTTCTGTTGGTGCATTACACAGGTGCTTTGGTACTGGCAAATCACCAGTTGCTTTAGCCTCGGCCATGGCTTGATTAAAAGCCTTATAAAGCGCATTAGACTTGGGCGCAACAGCGCAATAAACTACTGCCTGCGCAATGGCTCGATTACCCTCTTTATCCCCCAAACGATCGTATACATCCCAAGCATTTAGAGAAATCTCAAGCGCCCTTGGATCAGCGTTACCAATATCCTCTGAGGCAATCGCAAGCAATCGTCTGGCTATCGTCTTTGGGTCACAACCGCTTACCAGCATTCTCGCCATCCAGTATAGCGCCCCATCAGGCGAAGATCCGCGCACCGACTTATGAAAAGCCGATAATTGCTGATAAAAAATATCGCCACCCTTATCAAAGCTGGCTACTTTATCTTGTAAAAATTGACCAATACTTTGTGCATTTAAGGGGCTTAGTTTTGCCTGATCAATTTTTTCAACACTATTAATCAAGCGTCTAGCATCGCCACTACTGCTAGCCACAATTTTATCTTGTGAAGGTTGATCGAGTGTCAAATTCAGATGCACCAAACAGCGTTGTAATATTTGCGTTAAACCGATTTCATCAAGCGCTTCAAGCACATACACACTCACGCGCGAAAGCAATGCTCGATTAAGCTCAAACGAAGGATTTTCAGTTGTAGCGCCAATTAAGGTAATTAGTCCGGACTCAATATGTGGCAAAAACGCATCTTGTTGTGCTTTATTAAAGCGATGTATTTCGTCCACAAACAATACAGTTGGTTGACCTATATTTTGATATTTCTTAGCATTTTCAATGACTACTCTAAGCTCCTTAACGCCATCCAATACTGCGCTCAATTGCACAAAATAACCCTCAATTTGAGCGCACATAATGCGTGCTAAGGTGGTTTTTCCAACACCTGACGGCCCCCACAAGATCATTGAATGCAGCTGCTTATTATTAATGGCTTGCTTAAGCGGATGAGTATCGTTTAATAGGTGAGATTGCGCACAAAAATCTTGCAAATCCTTAGGCCTGAGTGTTTCTGCAAGTGGTGTCATAATCCAATCTTTATAATATTTTGTGACAAGCAAGGGTCACTACATTTATTTAAAATTAATACCGTTTTAAGCTTTAGTTGTCGTGCCATTTTAGCGGCCTTAACACTGCCCATTGCCATCATTGCTGTTGCATAGGCATCCGCCAACATATTGCTTTTATGGATCACACTTGCTGAAAATAGATCGCTGTCAACTGGTAGCCCCGTATGCGGATCCAAAATATGTGCATAACGCCTACCCTGCCAAACAAAATATTGACGATAATTTCCCGAAGTTGCAATAGACTCATTAACCAAATTAATAGCAATAGCCGGCTGACCTACAGGCGCCTCAATACCAATTGACCAGCTTCCTTTAACTTTAATCTCCCCCCCAATTTCCACCATAAACCGCTCGCCCTGCTGATTATTCAATATTTTAGCAATTTCGTCCACAGCGTAGCCCTTGGCAATAGCTGATAAATTAAGCTGTATGTCTGCACTTTTTTCAAGTTTTAATTTGCTTAACTTTAATTGCTCAATAAGNGAGTTNTTTAATGCTTTAGCAATCTCTGATCGACTGGGCTTATGCTTAACATCAGCCACNCCAAAACCCCACACATCAATAAGTTGACCCATTCCAGGATTAAAAAAACCACTTGTTTGACCATGTAAACTAACTGCCTCACTCAAGACAAAGGACATGTCAGTTGAGATATCCGCCACTNCCCCAACGGGTTGACGATTTAATGCGGACAGCTCTGAATTTTGATCCCAGCTAGAAAAAATTTGGTTAATTTGCTTCAAGCGCTGATCAATCTGATGCTGATCAATCTTGATAGTCTGAGCTTTAATNCTNTAGCTTGTCCCCATAGTACGCCCTTCAACTTCATCATTTTGATCGGCAGACTGGCAAGCACTTAGCCCTAAAAAGACAAGGATAGTGAACAGCTTAGGCATTATAATTTTGTCATGTTTAGATTGCTTATTTGCTTGTTATTCTCTTACTCGGTATTTGCCAATGATACCCTAGCACCAAAACTCGTGCCTGAGAGCCAAAGCTTTAAAGAATTCTTGCTGGATATTCGCCAACAAGCGACTGCTCAGGGCATCTCTGACGCCACACTTGACCAAGCCTTTTTAGGACTAACACCCAACCCAAAAGTAATCAAACTGGATCAAACCCAGGCTGAGTTTAGCCAAAATTTTTGGCGCTATTTAGGCTCTAGAGTTAGCGAGTATCGCCTTAATAAGGGCGCTCAAAAACTTAAACTACATCAAAAAACACTGCAGGAAAACTACCAACACTATGGCGTTCCGCCTCATATTGTTGTCGCCTTTTGGGGATTAGAAACCAACTATGGTAGTTATATGGGCAACTTAAGCCTGGTTCGATCTCTAGCCACACTTAGCTATGACCAGCGACGCCGAGCATTTTTTACTCAACAACTATTAACACTATTAAAACTAATTGATGACGATAAGATTCCAGCTGATGCCAAAGGCTCTTGGGCGGGAGCAATGGGCAATGTTCAATTTATGCCAACCAATGTTGCAGCTTACGGCGTAGATGCTGATAAAGATGGAAAAATTGGTCTATGGGATAACACCCAGGACATCTTTGCTAGTGCAGCTAACTTCTTACAAAAAATCGGCTGGAAACGAGGACAACGCTGGGGTAGAGAGGTTAGCATTCCATCTTCTTTTGATTACCAATTGGCAACACTCAGTGTTAAAAAAACAGTTAATGAATGGCGCGCCTTGGGAGTAAAAACAGCCAATGGCCAATCACTACCCAAATCCACCATGAGTGCCTCACTGATATTACCCATGGGTTATCAAGGGCCCGCTTTTTTAGCTTATCAAAATTTTCGTGCAATTTTGCGCTGGAACCATTCTATTTTGTACGCTCTGTCTGTAGGTCATTTATCCGACAGATTAGCCGGCACCAGTAAATTATATGCAACCCCCATTAAAGAGCCTTCTCTAAGTCGTGACAACATTATGCACATACAAACCACGCTAAACCAACTTGGATTTGACACAGGGGAGCCAGATGGCATATCAGGCCCTAAAACACGCAATGCAGTACGTGAATACCAACGCGCCCACAAACAGCCAATTGATGGCTACGTAGGCTATCAACTCCTGCAGCAACTCAAATGAATATCGAAACATATCTAGGCTTTGATGTTGGCACCAAGCGAACTGGCGTTGCTATTGCCAACAGTCTAACCTCGCAAGCCGCTGGCCTTGATGTTGTCTCACACCATAAAAATGGCGCCACCAACTGGGTAGGATTTGACAACATTATCACCCAGCATACGGCTGATTTATTTATTGTTGGCGTACCGTATGATCAAGATGGCAAAGAACAGGAGATGACTTTTATTGCCAAATCTTTTGGCCGTAAACTCAGCGCAAGATACAATATTGACACGGTTTTTGTGGATGAGTATTTATCATCAAACGAAGCCAAAAAACAATTAAAATATAACCACCATCACAAAAACGCAAGCCGTGGNGAGGTGGACAANCTCTCAGCAGCGCTGATATTACAAACCTGGTTAGGAGATTCATGAAAAAAGATTTGATTAGCAACCAATCCCAGCTGGACGACTCTGGCAAGTTAATCCATCTTTTAGGCCTTGAAAATCTACCCAAATCCTACTTAATTGATATTCTTGATAAGGCCGATAGTCTGATTGACAACAAAGGCAGACTTAAAAAATCAAAAGCTTTGGATGATATGTCGGTTGCTAACTTATTTTTTGAGCCATCAACCAGAACCAGAAATACTTTTGAAATTGCAGCGATGCGTAGCAGTGCTAATGTCATTAACGTTGATTTAGCCAACTCNGCNTTAAAGAAAAACGAAGCCTTGATGGACACCATGCATACGCTCAAAGCCATGCAAATTGATATGTTTATCATACGTCACAAACAATCAGGTCTGCCGCATCATGTTGCNCAACACCTAGAAGGCGTGTCAATTCTTAATGCGGGCGATGGTATTAACGCTCATCCAACGCAAGCTTTATTAGACATGCTTAGCATTCGTCAACATAAACAAAACTTCAAGAATTTATCAGTCGCTATTGTTGGTGACATTACCCACTCTAGGGTTGCTCACTCAGATATTCAAGCGCTTAAAATGCTAGGAACAACCGATATTCGACTCATAGCCCCTGAAGGCTTACAGCATGATTCAAGCCGCTGTGAGGCGGTTAAATGTTTTGATAATATCGATATCGGGCTCAAAGATTGTGATGTTATTATTGTTCTACGCCTACAAAAAGAGCGCATGATTGAAGCTGACATTCCTAATGAACAAGAATATTTTGACCATTACGGCCTTACACCAGAACGCTTAGCACTAGCCAAAAAAGACTGCCTAGTTATGCATCCAGGGCCAATCAACCGAGGTGTTGAGATCGACTCCACGGTTGCCGATTGTTCACAATCCATTATTTTGCAACAAGTCACTAACGGTATTGCAGTGCGCATGGCTGTTATGCAAACATTAGCTCAAAACTCATGAATAACCCATTAGATTACGACACCTTTAAATCCACCTTGCACCATCTCAATACCGACGACACCATCTCCAGTGCGCACGGCATATTATGCGGCTTTGCCTGCGTTAAGCCTGACCTAAGTCTAGATGATTGGCTTAATGAAGTACTGGTGAGTATCGACCTGGACAATCTTAATGAAAANTCTGCTCATGAAGGATTGGCGCAAATATTTAATGAAACACTATCCCAACTAAATGACGCCACCCTTGATTTTCAACTATTAATTGCTGATGAAGACTCAAGACTGGGCGAACAAGCTAACACTCTGATCGAATGGTGCCAAGGTTATTTGGTCGGATTAGGCTTGCAAAAGGTTTCAACTACCGATGAAGATGCGTTAGAAATGATTAAAGATCTTTCTGAAATTTCAAAGCTTGATGCTGACGTTCTCGATACCGAGCAAAACGCACAGGATCTTAATGAAATTATCGAGTTTGTACGCATGGGAACCCTGCTAATTCAGGAGACTTTACAGCCTTCTAAGCAAGACTATATCAGCACAGAAACACTGCACTAATCGCCTAAAACGCTGCTGCTGCGTACGTTTAAAAACTTTAGGTACTGATAATATAACAATATCATAAAATTATGCCCTAATGATAGTGTTGCAAAGCTGTTGCAAGTGTATATCATGGCACACCCATAAGGGGATTAAATCTTGAGGAGGAGGTAGCCGCCTAACTAAACTTGAGGAGAATAAAAAAAACGACTACCTAATAGAAAATCATTAAATATATCTCGGGGGAGAGAATAATGATCTTCTAATTATTATTATACCATAATATTAGAAAAATATAATATACTTTATAATTTATTTTAAAAAAGGCCAAGTAATTAATGCAACTCCCTATTCAAAAAATTGNTACCATTATCGCTCTGTTTACAGCTTTAATCGGTAGTGCTACTGCTACTATGCACAATACTGAAATCATTCAAGCAAATGTTGTCAATGTAGAGCCAATTTACATGAATTACACCCTAGAGAAGGTAACAGCGCCCTGTGCTTCTGGTGCTCGTAATTGTTGGAATNTGANTTATCAGAAAAAAACAGCCAAAGTGTTAAAAGGCTATCGAGTCAAACTCTCTTTTAACGACAACACTTTCACTGCTAGAATGCTAAACAAACCAGAAAAAGATCATCTCGATATTCGTGTTAAAAGTGATTTGCTAGTCATGCCTAGCACGGTTGCGATTAACGCAGCAGTTGTCTACTAGCGCTTAACGATCTAGTCTTGCCACNTGCGTTGGCAATGTTGGTGCTAACGCAGGTGCGTTATCAACCACAAAATCATAGCCTCGATTACCATAGTTGTAGAATGCAGAATTTGCTAGGTGTGTTTTTTTATGTACTGAATTTTCAAACATGGCTAACGGATTAAACACACCATAAGGCGTTGACATATCAGCAAAAGCATTGGCTGATAATAGTGTCATAGCAAGAATGTTTAAGATTGTTTTCATAATGTTTGTCTCAGTTAAATTAGTATGCCGACACCTTATCTCTTGAGGAGAGAATAATTCTTGGGGGGAGAGTGTCGACATGTGAACTATTATATCACGAAAACATAATATGTCAAGTTAATAATATTATAATTTACTAATATAGATAATCTGACAACAGCACAATCGGTCAAATTTAATGTTTTTTTAGGATTGAAGCGTAAGTCTTATTGCGCAATGACCTTTCTCAAGACAATAAAAAAGCGCATCAAAGTGCGCTTTTTTATGAAATATGGTGGCCGCACCTAGAATTGAACTAGGGACACAGGGATTTTCAATCCCTTGCTCTACCAACTATTCACTCCGTTCAACCCTTTCCAAACAGCAGGAAAGGTTGAGCTATCAGCATTTTAAATCCAGAAGCGTACAGCCCCTTTTGGTTAGCATTCTAACCTAATATAACCCTTTTATGTTTCTTAGTGTACTCATACTGTACACGTTATTTAAAGACTGTTAAACAATGACGACTTGTCATTCCTCATTATTGTCTCAAGATTGTCATATAAGGCAGCCTTGGAATCTTCAACCGCTTTCTCAACAATAGCATTAGAGGCTTTAATTCTATTGTCTATATAAGAGACCGCCATTGGGAACCCATAATACTTATCACACCTTAGTGTTATTTCCCTATCACCAGCAGTGTAGCGATAGTATTCGCCACTTCTCCCTTTAGGTTTGTACTTTGAAAATCTGCCATATTTTAATTCGAGTGTTTCAAATATTGTTTTAAATCCGTCACAGGTGTATGTGAAAGCTGAAATCTCGTAAACTTTTCTAGAGTCTTTTGCAAAGATATAGTAGAAGTTATCAAATGTTGATGTGTCGCCTTTAGGAGTGAAACTTTCTCCTCGCTGTTTCTTACTTTTAGTAACCTCTCCAAGTATTATTCCAAATGCCCCCTTAATATATCCTCCTCCAAGCCACTCAGCTGAAGATGCTGAAGACCAGAGTAGTATTGAAACAAAGAGTATTTTAATAAGATTGGTCATTAATCAAACCACGATTTGGCTTTATCTATAAGTGACTTATCGTTTTCTATTCTAGATTTCATTCTAATTTCCATAAAGAATGGAGCTTTGTATTTTGATAGCTCATATTCTTCCCATAGTTCTTTAGCCTCCTTCTTATAAGTATCGTCTTTATTGTTATACAAAGCCTCTACCCAAAATCTTGCGGATTCGGAATACATACTAGTCCAGCCAGCTATTTGATTTATATAATGTGTAGCCATCCCCTTCTGGGCTTTAGCATAGCCACCATAGGCAGACTTTTCAAGCCAATGTATGGCTTTCTTGTCATCTTTTAAAGTTCCGTGACCACTGGCATATATAAGCCCAACATTGTATTGAGATATCGCATCTCCATCTTCTGCTTCGGACTTCCATATTCTCATGGCCTCAGAATAATTCTTATTCTTATACGCATCATATCCAGCATCAGCAAATGCAATACCCGCCCATCCAGTTGATATTAATAATGTCAGCATAAGTGCCTTTAGTTTCATAATATTTACTCCTCTTATCCAGCCAACATAACGTATAAAACTTTAGCAATAACAGTTGTATAT
>JGI26256J51712_1000940_pt1 | contig 11621 bp, 11 predicted proteins | sample SaaInlV_150m_DNA_FD_51712 | JGI IMG/M metagenome (IMG submission 51712) | reverse complement strand
AATCGAAGCCGTTTGTGGGCCCGATGCTCCCGCCGCCTTGGACTGGTACGGGGCAACCGAGACGGGGAACTTCGAGGGCAGCAATATCTTGTTTCGTCCTCGACGGGGCGAGCTGATGCGCCCTACCCAAATAGAAAACGCCCGCCGATCTTTGCTGGCTCAACGAGAAAAACGGGTTCGTCCAGGCCTCGACGACAAGGTCATTACCGAATGGAACGGCTTGATGCTGGCCACCCTGGCCGAAGCGGCCGCTGCTTTGGACCGCCCCGACTGGTTGCNAGCGGCCCAAGAAAACGCTGACTTTCTTTGTACCCATTTACACCAGGGGCAGGGCCGCTGGTTGCGCTCGTGGCAGGCCGACGGCGGCGCCCGTCAACTCGGCTTTGCCGCCGACCATGCCGCCATGATTGACGCCCTAGTTCGCTTGAGCGAAGCCACCGGTGAAGCCCGTTGGATTGAAGTAGCTACCCAAACTGCTGATGTTTTGTTGGAGNTCTTTAGCGACCCAGAACGAGGAGGATTTTTTTCTACCGGAAGCGATGCTCCGGCGCTGGTGGCNCGCCCCAAAGAAATCATGGACAATGCTTTACCATCGGCCAACAGTTTGGCCGCCGGAGCGCTCTTGCGTTTAGGTGCGCTAACCGGTGAAGACCGCTACCTCGAGGCGGCCGAAGGCACGCTGGCGCTTTTTGGGGCGCCCGCCGCCGCCCATGCCACCGCTTTTGGTCACCTTTTAGGAGCCGTGGACATGCACCTCACCGGGCTTAGCGAGTTGGTCATTCCCGGAACCCGCCCCGACCTGTTGACTGCTGTGCGCTCCACCTGGCGACCTAATTTGGTTCTCTCTTGGGGCGAGCCCCTCTCCGGGCCCCTTTGGGAAGGCCGACAAGAAGGTTTGGCCTATCTGTGTCAAAACTTTTCGTGCCGAGCGCCGGTGAGTACTCCCGAGGACTTACTCGAAGCTCTCGAAAAGCACTAACGGCCCCAGCGGCCGTTATGCAGTACTTCTGCCAGAGGGCGGCGGGGGCGCTTTGTTGACTTGCTGGGGCGATCATCGGCGGCATAGCCGATAGCCAAGGTGCCGACAGCCACGGCCTCTTGGGGCACGCCGAATCGGTCGGCAATATTTTTTTCATGGCTGAATTGCCCGAAGAAGCAGCAGGCCAAACCGGCTTCCACAACCAAAAGTTGTAAGGCCATGGCTGCTGCTGCCCCGTCTACCAGCCAGTAAGGCACTGGCCATTGTTCGATGTTTTCTCCCATTTCGGCCGTTGCTTTGTCGGGTTCGCGGTATCGCTCGAGATAGCGGCTAGGCATCCCATATGGAACAACCAAAGCAGGAGCAAGTAGAAGGCCTGGCCATGGGAAGGCTTTTTTTCTTTCCTCCGACAAGGTGATTTCCCAATAAGCAGCCACTTGGTCAGGCTGGTCAAGGACCAAAAATTCTACCCCTTGACAATTTCCTGCGGTGGGGGCGCGGCGCGCTTGATCAATCAGTCCGTTTAGTAATTCACTGGGCAGTGGGTCGGGCCGGTAATTGCGGCAACTCCGGCGAGCGGCCAAGGCTTGTGCAACCCCCGGTGTCGCACCNCCTNCGCTTTGCATACTTCTAGGCGAGTTTTTCGAGGTCCTCAGACATGGCCCAACCCCAAGACACCACCGAGTCGCCNCGCTTTGTTTTCAGTTTCTTAAAAATGGCNGCAATTTCTGGGTCGACACTCTCTGGTTTCAACGAGACATGGTCAAATACGCAGGGGGCCNAGCCGTCACCGGTGGTGACAAAAGCGCGTTCGTCGTAGGAGGCGGAAGGCAAACCAAAACGCTTAACAAAACGGCGTCCCCAAGCTCGTTCTTCCCCGGTGGCCCGATGATCTGGCCGAGGAATCAAATCGCTTAACGAGCGATAGGCCTCTAGGGCCTCGGGGCTATTGAAACGAGCGCCGAAGACAACATCTTCGTCAGGAAAAGCCATAACGGCCCGGCATTGGAGTTCGTTAATCACGGCCCGCAGCACGGTGTTGCGTCGCGAGGTGGGATGGATTGACGCCATGCCGATGATCACGCTGGGGGTGCCGCCGATGCGTTCTAACGTGCACAGGGCGAAGCCTTTCAGTCGGCCGTTTTCTCGTGCAGTGGTGGCCAGTACCCAGGCTTCGGTTTGCTTTGAGATCAAGCCAATTTCGAAAGCATTCGCTCCCTCAACACACAGGTCAGCCATTTCTTCAATTTCGGCATCACCGAGCATGGAACAGTCTTGGGTCTCTACCTCAATAGCAGCCATTGGTCACAACCTCCACCCGGTTTAGGGTTTATCGTCTTTGGGGAATCTGTCATTCGCTTGATTAAAGGAGCAGTTCATAACGAAATGCTCGCTTAAAGGCCAATTTTGTCTTCTTAAGCCTGCCGTGTTGAGTCCACGTTACCAACCCCCCAAAATTAGCTTGGTTGATTCAGCCGATAACTACTGCTTNGGCACCTAACAAAACTCGNAGTTCTGCTACCAGTCCCCCGGCCGGGTTAACCGCAAAATCAGTTGGTAGGCGCAGCACTTGTCGCTCTCCGAGATGCAAAAAGACTTCCGAGTTTCCGGGGTGGGCTTTAAAAAGATCTTTTAAGTGGTCGATCATTTCTTCGTTAACTTGGGATAAGGGGAGCTTCACCCGCAGCGGCCGTGCTTCGTCTACTTCTGCGGGGGTAAAGATTTCTAAGTCCTGACAGATCATCTTGGGCGTATCTTCACGCACGTCAATGCGGCCTTTTACCAAGACAATCCGGTCATCTTCTAGCTTGTGGCCGTGGGTCTCCATATTGTTGGGGAACACCACCACCTCCACAGCGCCCCCTAAATCTTCTAACTGGAACACCGCCATGAGTTTGCCCGCTCGTGTCCATTTTTTGTCGAGGTTGGTGATAACCCCGCCCACCGTGCGGAACGCTCCCTCTTCTTGTTCAAGCATGTCTGCAACCGAAACATCGGCCCGTCTCCGCAGAGCGCCTTCGATGCCCATCAATGGGTGGTCGGAGACGTAGAGGCCCAGCATTTCTTTTTCGAAAGACAGGCGGACCATTTTTTCAAATTCGAGATCGGTGATGGGTTCTCGCTCATCAAAAGCCGGGCCGTCGTTAGCTTCGCCGAAGAGCGACATTACTCCCATATCGTGCTCCCGGCGCCGGGCCAAGGTGTGGTTCACAATGGATTCGAAGGCCAGCAACAATCCTTGGCGGGCATGCCCCAGGCTGTCGAAAGCTCCGGCTTTGATCAACGATTCGATCGAGCGCTTGTTGAGCACGGTTTGGTTGCAACGCTCCGCAAAGTCGTAGAAATCCACGAAGGGGCCGTTTTCTTCTCGTTCGGCCACCATTAAAGAAACCAAGCCCTCCCCCACGTTTCTTACCGCCGACAAGCCGAAAACGATGCGGTCCTTAGCCTCTGGGTCATCAAGCGCAGGCACGGCGTGAAAGTCGCTATGGGCCAGGTTGATGTCGGGAACCCCTACCTCAATATCTAGGATGCGGCATTCGTTGAGGTAGANCGCCGCNTTATCAAGATTCGATTTCACACTGGTCAGCAAAGCGGCTAAGTACTCCACCGGGTAGTGGGCTTTTAAATAAGCGATCTGGTAAGCAATCAAGCCGTAACCGTAAGAGTGGCTCTTGTTAAAGGCGTAGTCTGCGAACTGTTCGATCACGTCGAAAAGTTCTTCGCCAAGTTCAGCACCGTAACCAGTGGCTTCGCAGCCCTGGACAAAGCCTTGGCGTTCTTCTTGCATCAAAGAGCGAACTTTTTTGCCACAGGCTTTCCGTAGGTTGTCTGCTTGAGCCAAGGAGTGACCGGCGAACTTTTGTGCCACCCGCATCACTGATTCTTGGTAAATCATGAGCCCGTAGGTGTCGCCTAAAATTTCTTCGGCATCTGGGTGAAAATAGGTAACTTTTTGTCGCTTGTTTTTTCGGTCGGCATAGTCGTTGTGCATGTTGGCGGCCATAGGGCCAGGCCGGTACAGGGCCACCAAAGCGGCGACGTCTTCGAAACTGTTGGGGGCCAGCGACCGCATCAAAGCCCGCATTGGGGTGGATTCCAATTGGAACACCCCGATGGAATCGCCGGCGGCCAATAAGGCAAAGGTTTCTTCGTCTTTGAGGTCAACGTTGTCTATGTCGACCGTTTCTCCACGGGTTTTTTTAATCAGCATCAAGGTGTCAGTAATGACGTCAAGGTTGCGGAGGCCCAAAAAGTCCATTTTGAGGAGGCCTAAGTCTTCCACACCGTGCATTTCGTATTGAGTAACTACCGGAGCGAGGTCTGGGTCTTGGCCGGATTCTGGTTTTCGTTGGATGGGCAGATAGTCGGTGAGTGGTTGTTTGGTAATCACCACGGCGGCGGCATGAATACCGTCTTGACGCCGCATCCCTTCGAGGCCTTTGGCGACATCAATGATTTGGCGAACGTTTTCGTCCGTTTCGTACATTTCACGCAATTCGGTAGCCATTTTGTAGCCACCTCGGTGTTCTTCGACTTCTTCTAGGCATGCGGCCAGCGGCGTGTCTCGGCCCATAATCAACGGAGGCATAGCTTTGGCGACTTTGTCTCCCATGCCGTAGGGAAAGTCCAGTACTCGGGCGGCATCTCGCACCGCAGCACGCGCTTTAATTTGAGAAAATGTAACGATTTGGGCTACGTGGTCGCGGCCGTATTTATCGGCGGCGTAGCGAATCAACTCGTCTCGGTAGCGGGAGTCAAAGTCCATGTCAATGTCGGGCATAGAGGCTCGGCCGGGGTTTAAGAAACGCTCAAACAAGAGATCGTAACGAATAGGGTCGAGGTCGGTGATTTGCAGGCAATAGGCCACGGCGCAACCGGCGGCGCTTCCTCGACCCGGACCCACCCGAATGCCGCGATCTCGGGCGTAGCGAATGAGGTCCCAAGTAATTAGGAAATACGAGGAGAACCCCATGTCGCGAATGACCCGTAGTTCGTAGACCAAGCGGTCGGTCACTTTTTCGGGCANTTGGTCGCCCCAGCGTTTTTTTGCTCCGCTCAGNGTCAGGTGCTCGAGGTAGGCGTCGTCGNCGTCGAACCCTTCGGGGATAGGGAAGTCNGGGAGTTGCGGGTTGCCGAACTCAATTTCAACGTTGGCGCGTTCGGCGATAAGCAGCGTGTTATCACAGGATTCCGGCACTTCGGAAAAAAGGTTGCGCATTTCGTAAGCAGATTTGAGGTAGTGCTGGTCGCCGTGGAATTTGAAACGGTTGGGGTCTTTCATTAACGAACTGGTTTGCACACACAGCAACGCATCATGGTTTTTGGCGTCGTGCTGGTGGGTGTAGTGNCTGTCGTTGGTGGCCAGCAAAGGGGCGCCAATTTCTTTGGCCAATTTGATGAGCTGCGGGTTGGTGCGGTGTTGTTCGGGAATGTCGTGGTCTTGGAGCTCCACNAACAGGCTTTCTCGGCCAAAAATGTCTTGCAGNCGGGCAGCTTTTGCTTTNGCGCCTTCATANTCGTCGGCCATTAGGGCCTGNAGTACTTGCCCACCGAGACAACCGGTGGTGGCAATCAGGCCTTCATGGTGGTCGGACAGGACTTCCCAATCCACTCGTGGCTTGTAGTAGTAGCCCTCCATGAAGGCCCGGCTGGCGACCTGAATAAGGTTGCGGTAGCCCGTTTGGTTTTCGGCCAACAAGGTCAGGTGGTAGTAAAGTTTGCGACCTTTGCCGGTGTCGCCGCCTGAGTCGTCCACTCGGCCTCTTCGTGAGGGGCGCTCATGTCGAGAGTCGTAGGCCATGTACGCTTCAGTGCCCAAAATGGGTTTCACCCCTTGTGCGTGGCAGGCCCGGTAGAAGTCCAAAATTCCGTACATGTTGCCGTGGTCGGTGATCCCCAAAGCGCTCTGTCCGTCGGCTACCGCCGCGGTCACCAGGTCATCGATGCGCGCTGCACCGTCCANCATGGAGTACTCGGTGTGGACGTGGAGGTGGGTAAAAGAGTCAGCCATGGGTGCCTGATGGTTTATCAGATAACGAAACAGTTAACCGGTTCATAGAAAAGAATTATCCGACTTAGAGGTAGCTGCCGTGGGGGCGTTCGGGATTGTGCTCTTCTCCGGTGCCGATTTCACCGACGCGCATGCCGGCCAGTTGTTGTTGCATTTCGAGTTGCTGGGCAAACAAGGTGGCTTGTATGCCCTGNACTAAGCCCTCTAGCCAGCCCACCAGTTGGGCNTGAGCAATCTGCAGTTCGGCGGCGCTGGGTGCTTCGTCGGCAAAGGGCAAGACCAGGCGATCAAGTTCGGCCCGNAGGTCATNGGTAAGGGTTGANCCGATTTCTTCTACGGCGCTTTCGAATATTTCTTTTAGCCGCCCTCGGCTGGCTTCGTCCAAGGTGGCGGAACGCACCTCTTCGAGGAGTTGGCGCATCATGGTNCCTACCCGCATGACCTTGGCTGGTTGTTCGATCACTTCACCGGGTTGTTGGTCAGCCGTTTTTTCTTCNCTCGACTCGGGTGCCGAAATTATTTCCGGGAGTTCGAGGTTGCTGTTTTTTTCGCCTTGAGATTCCATTGAAACTGACTCTACGCCACTNAACCCGCAGTGCGGGTCAGGTCACCACACTTATTGCCGGTACCANCATTTCTTCTGCGGTAAGCGAGCCGTGGCGTCCGATTAACTCAATGGNCATGACCTCTGCCGCATCACGAAAGCCCACNGGGTCTCGGGCGACCAACGCAATATCTCCTAATCGAGAGCGCGCCGCNTCGGTCACCTGCGGGCCAAACCAGCCTTGGCGCACCGTTTGCTCAGCAGTAACCACCCANGCCACGTCGGCGAAAGCTTCGGTTGCTGCCGCGTAGAGTTCTTGATTGCTTCCCAAACGGGCATGTAGCCATCGGAAGCGGGCTTCGCCGCTTTGCCCGTCGATGAGTTTGGTAACTTCTGGGGGAAGGTCCAACATGCGGTCCCCGACTTCCACTTGCCCGTGATCGGCGGTCACCAGCAAAGCCACCCCCGGGTTCAAGCGGTTAATCAGTTCAGTAATCATTTTGTCGCAAGCAGCTAATTCTTCGCAGTATTGGTCACCAAAACCAAACTCGTGACCCATCTGGTCGATGCGATCCCAGTAGGCGTAGACGAAGGGCTCCCCGTTGTTGATTTGTTCCACTACGCCATCTACGAGGCCTTGTCGGTTTTCGTAACCCACTTGCCGGGTGTTGGTCATATGGGCCAAGGTGAAGCCGGAATGAGAAAATTTCTTTTGGGTTACCACTGGCGGCCATTGCCCGCCGAAAGTCAAACAGGGTTGAATTTCCGTGGGGATGATTTGTTTTTGTGCATCACCTTGGCCGGTTGACCAGCGCAGAGTGTTTAAAATTTTTCCATTTATTGGCATGCGGTAACCAACCAGACCGTGTTCTCCTGGCGGCTTTCCGGTGGTTATGGAGGTCAGGGCCGCCGCCGTGGTGCTGGGGGCCACCGTGGTAATCGCTCCGCCCGAGAGGCCGCTGAGCGTAGGAGTTATATGGGTTCGCTCCTGCAACTGGTGCCAACCTAAACCGTCCAGAACTAACAAAATTATTTGTTGGGCTTCCAATACTTCGGCGGCTATCCAGGCAGGCGAGGTGTCGCCTTCCACCAATGCGGGGATCAAACCGGTAAGGCAACCGCCAGCAAAGTCGGGCAAAACCGGAGAAGCATAAGAAGCCGAGTTCATGAACATGACCGTAGCGAGTTATTCGTCGTCTAGTATCGGTAGGCGTGAAGGTATCTACTCGTGGCGATTACGCCAGTCGTGCTTTACTTTCCTTGGCTTTGGCTCAGGAAAGCGATCTCCCGCGGTCGGTGCGCGAGATCGCTGATCAAACCGATCTTCCTCAGCCTTACCTTGAACAAATTTTATTAGCGCTAAAAGGCGCTGGCTTGGTGCGTTCCAAACGAGGCGTGGGTGGCGGCTACTTGTTGGCTCGAGCCCCGGAAGATATTTTGTTATCACAAATTGTGTCCGCCGTCGATGGCCCAATTGTGGCTGGCGATTTTAACGAGCCGCATACCGAGGGCGCTTGCGACCATGAGGGGCAGTGCGTGTTGTTATCAATTTGGGCCGATGCCGGTACCCATATGCGGACTTATTTAGATTCGTTTAGTTTGCATGACATCGTGGCTATTGCTCGCGGCGACCAAGAGTGGCCAGCCAGTTAAGTATCCGTCTCGGGTTCTTTTAGTTGAGTAAGCAGGTCTGCTAAATCATCAGGCAGTTCTGCGTCGAACGACACCCAACCTGAACCGTTGGGATGTTCAAAACCTAAATGCGCCGCATGGAGGAAAGGGCGATCAAGGTCCAAGCCGATGCGGTCTCCGCCGTAAGCGCCGTCGCCCACCAAGGCATGCCCAATGGCCGAGAGGTGTACTCGGATCTGGTGGGTGCGTCCGGTTTCTAACTGGCATTCCGCCAAGGAGACTTCAGGATTTTCCCATTCTTGAAGTACTTCGTAATGGGTGCGGGCGGGGCGTCCAGCAGCTACCACGGCCATCCGGGTGCGATCTTTGTCGGAACGCCCAATGGGAGCGTCGACCACCCCGTTAGCCGCTTCAAAATGGCCCCAGCAAAGCGCTTTATAGCGTCGCCCCATGCTGTGGTCGGCCAGTTGCTCTGTTAGGTGGTGGTAGGCCTGTTGGGTGCGTGCGACCACCAAAACGCCAGAGGTTCCTCGGTCGAGTCGATGAACGATGCCCGGCCGTTCAGAGGACCCCACCCCAGAGATTTCTGGCCATTGCGCCAGCAAACCGTTGACCATGGTGCCGGTTTCGTTGCCGGCCCCCGGGTGCACCACCAAGCCGGCGGGCTTATTTACCACGATTATTTCGGCGTCGGCGTGCAAAACTGGTATTTCTATTTCGGCTTGCGGGGTAGGTCCGGCTTCGGGGCTTCGCTGCAGGTTTTCGATAACAATTTTTTCACCGGTATTTACGCGGCGAGATCGAGCAGTGGCTTCTTTTCCGTTGAGGGTTACCAGCCCCTCGTCGATGGCCGAGCCGGCCCGGTTTCGGCTGACGTCGGCCATGAAAGCCACCACCCGGTCAAGGCGTTCGCCCGCTAACGCTTCGGGGATTATTTCGCTGAGTTCACTCGCCACGAGTGGCACCTCTTTCCGGAGAGGCTTCTGGCGAAGTTTGCGTTCCTTGGCCGGCATGAGTTCGGTCGTGGGCTACTCCCACCAAAATGATGAGCAATCCACCCATCACTACCGCAGCATCGGCCACGTTAAANACCGGCCACCATTGCAGATCAATAAAGTCGACTACTGCCCCATTAAAAAATGANCCGTCGGNGCGAAAGAGCCGGTCAGCCAAGTTGCCCAAGGCCCCGCCGGTAATGATCCCTATGGCCAACCGGGCACGGGGGTCATTGAGTTTGGCGCCATGACGGGCTACCACTATTAAAACAACGAGTACCAGGACAGCAAAAATGGGGCCGAGGCCTTCTCCTTGGCTAAAAGCGGCTCCGGTGTTAAAAACTAGACGCAGCCGCAATGTCCAAAAAAGNTCTATTATCTGATGCTCGTCGAGAGCAGAGAGNGCCCACCATTTGCTGAGTTGGTCGCTCATTAACACCGCACTGCCGGCGGCGACCGCAGGGGCCCAAATGCTTATTTTTTTCATGNCGACNATGGCGGAGAGGCCTAGGGNGTGCCTAGTCCGCCGACTTTGTACTCCACTCGTTCGGCGGCCCAAGGAATGGCTTGAAGGCGTTCTTTGGGGATCGGTTTGCTTGACTTGATGCAAACACCGTAGGTCTTCTTTTTGATGCGCTCAAGGGCTGCATCTATGGCGTCTACGGCATCGCGGGCTTGGGCGCTAAGGGCCAGGTCGAGGTCGCGGGCTACCGCTACTGAATCGCCTTCGCCGGATTCTTCATCAAACTGAACGTCCCCGGGTTCGCGGCCTTCCAAAAGCGAGTCGGCTTCGGCTTGGAGGATGTCGGCGCTCTTTACGTAACGCTTGCGTTCTTCGAGGAGAAGTTTTTTCTGCTTGTCAAGGAAGACTTTGCCGAAACGAGTTTTTACCACAGCTTTCTTGGCCGGGGTTTTCTTTGCCGCAACTTTCTTAGCGGGCGCTTTCTTCGCCGCAGCCTTCTTAGCGGGCGCTTTCTTCGCCGCAGCCTTCTTAGCGGGCGCTTTCTTCGCCGCAGCCTTCTTAGCGGGCGCTTTCTTCGCAGGAGGCTTCTTCGCCGCAGCCTTCTTAGCGGGTGTTTTCTTCGCCGCAGCCTTCTTAGCGGGCGCTTTCTTCGGCGCTTTCTTTTTTTCAGCCATTTATCTCTCCTGTCCTGGTCTTTGACCAGATGATCAAAGATGTATGCAGTTCATAGCCCGAAACCTGAACGGCGGCATGGTAGCCGCTTTAGCAGCAATAAATGGGCATCCCAGAAGAAAAGTTAGCCGCGGCGAAATAACGAAGACGGTGGTTCGTCGTCGTCGAAGAATGCATCCATCGCTTCACCATCGCCGCCGACAGACTGACGCAACTCGTCCAAAAGTTCTGTCGGAGGTGGCGTCGCGGCAACCACTTCCGTTGCCGGATACTCCTCTTCTTCTTTCTCCGCATTCCCGCTTGGCGCTACCTCTGGCTCTTCAAGCGGTTCTTCTCTTTCTTCTTCAACCACCGGGGAGACCTCGACTAGCGTCTTTTCTTCGGCCGCCACCTCAGGAGTCGCTGAGAAAACCGGCTCCCGCCTTTCTTTAGCTGGAGGTTCTGGGGTTGGCTGCTCTTCAAGAACTTCAACAATCTTTTCGACTACCACCTCTTCGGGCGCTACTAATTCTTCCTCAACCTGAGGTAAAGGTTTCGAGTCAGCCGGAGGTTCTTCGTCAATGACCGCCGACGAGGGCGCCGGTGCCTGTTCGGGTCGAGCCTCAATGCCCCCCACCAGGGTCTCAAGGTCCATCAAGGCAGACCGCAAACGCTTACGGTGTGCCTCGATGTGTTTTTCCATGATGCTCATGTCATCAACCATGCACTGACGGTCGGAGTCAAGGGCCGCCATTTCGGCCAACATTTTGACTCGCCCCTCTTCCACGGCTTGCCGCACCTCGCGCTCCGTCTCCAATACTAAATTCTCTGCTTCTTTTTTGGCATTTTCCACGCAAGAAAGAGCTTCTTCTTTGGCGACCGCCAGCCCCTCTTCGGCTTCCAGACGGTTTTGCCGCGCCGGGCCTAACTCGCTTTCGATCTGTTCTTCCGCCCGTGTGGCTCGATCGGTAGCGGCTTTGGCTTGCTCCGTAGAGTTTTGATTTCCTCGATTGCTGCATCCAACACTTCGTCTACTTCAAGGGGGTCGTAGCCGCGAAGTTTTTGACCAAATTGTGTGTCGTTGAGAATATGTAAAATGTCGCCGTCCATAAGCGCATGATAGCCCCCATGTCCCCCATGGCGGGGGCACCTTCAAGCAAAGTTGGCTATGCGCAAATTGCTCGGCGTAAAATGGAAATCGCAAAAAAGATCACCAAAGGCGCTAAGTCAAGACCCATACCACCCATACGCAGGGGGGGCATGATGCGCCGCAGGGGCAACAAGACTGGGTCGGTCAGGTAATAGACAAAGCCAGCCACGGTGGCTGCGGTTCCTTGCGGGTT
>JGI26256J51712_1000937_pt1 | contig 11644 bp, 10 predicted proteins | sample SaaInlV_150m_DNA_FD_51712 | JGI IMG/M metagenome (IMG submission 51712) | reverse complement strand
ACTTGGGCATACATAATCACAACATCTGCATTCAATACAATCTGCTAGATTATAATCCATCGCCTTGTCGGTGTTCTCACTCTTAGCGTACCAATAAAGCTGTTGCGGTAGCAAGTCAACTGGGCAAGCTTGATTGCATTTTCCACAACGAATGCATTCTTGGGTGTCGGGTTTTTCTAGTACATCATTTACAAAAATACAATTGGTAATCTTGCATATTGGTACTGTTGTATCTTTAACATCAACACCCATCATCATGCCACCCATGCGCACAGCGTGTTGATTATCGTTTGGATTTGACATTGACACAATATGTTCAAACGATGCACCTAAACGCACCTCAAAATTATTTGGCGATTCAACACCCGATCCGGTCACGGTTACAATACGAGATACTAGGGGCCTACTGTCTATTACCGCATCAAAAATTGCCTTTGTAGTGGCGACATTTTGACAGACAACACCCATGTCAATAGCGAACCCACCTGATGGGGCTTCAATGCCTAATAATGCTTTAATTAATAATTTTTCAGCGCCTGAAGTATATTTAGTAGGGATTTGTTCAATACTAATTCGGTCATTATGGCAATACATTAATAATGAGTTTAGCGCCTCTTGCTTGTCATCTTCAACAGCGATGATTGCGCGTTGTGCACCACAAATATGTAACAAAATCTCCACACCGCGAATCACCTCACGAGGGTGGCTCTGCATCAGTGCATCATCACACATAATGCCTGGCTCGCATTCAGTGCCATTAATAATTAAAGTATGACAATCTTGAATGCCTTCTAATTTGGCATGAGCAGGAAATCCAGCACCACCTAAACCAACAATACCTGACGCTTGGATATATTCAATCATGGTAGATTGATCACAATGCAGGAAATCTGTACCGCAACCCTTATGTTCTACCCATTGATCTTTACCATCTGATTCAATAGTAATGCACTTTGATTTTAAGCCTGATTTGTGTGGAATGGTGCGCTCGTCAATCGTCACTACTTTGCCAGAAATTGAAGCATGAATAGGCACACAAAAATGATCTTCAGTTTTAGCTATAACTTGGCCAGTCAGGACTTTGTCACCTACTTTAACACAAGGAATAGCTTCATCACCAATACGTTGTTGCAAAGGTAAAACCACTTTATCTGGCAACGGCGCTAAGATAATTTCTACTATCTCTACCGGATGTGGATTAGGGATAACGATGCCGCCACTAAATGATTGACTAAGCATGGGCAATCTCAGCGACATCGGGAACATAAGTACTCAATGTTGGTGTGGTTTCCAATATATGAATACAATCCACTGGGCATACTGGTATGCATAAGTCACAACCAGTACATTCATCTGAAATGACGCTTGTCATTACTTTAGAGGCCCCGACAAAAGCGTCCACTGGACAAGCTTGGATACATAGTGTGCAGCCAATACATACGGCTTCATCTACAGTTACCACATGATCAGGATGGGTTTCTCCATGCGCTTCATTAAGCATCAATATTTCTACATCGAGTAATGCTGCTAACGCATCAACCCCCTCTTGACCACCTGGTGGGCATTGATTAATCGGCGCTTCACCATTGGCGATTGCTGTTGCATAAGGTCGACAACCTGGATAGTCGCACTGGCCACATTGCGTCTGTGGCAAGATTGCATCAATTTGATCCACTAAAGGATTCCCCTCAACCTTGAATTTAATCGCAGCGTAACCTAGAACCAAACCGAGCCCAAGCGCCAAAGCAGAAAAAATGAAAACAGAATCAAACATGATGAAGTCTCATTATGCTAACCCAATAAAACCCATAAATGCCATCGACATTAATCCGGCAGTAATCAGTGCAATTGGCGTGCCTTGAAATACAAGTGGCACATCTGCACTTTCAATACGCTCACGAATGGTAGAAAATACCACTAACACAAACGAAAAACCAATTGCTGCACCAAAGCCATATACGCCTGATGCTAAAAATCCGTTGTCTTGCCCAACATTTAAGAGTGCCACACCAAGTACTGCACAGTTAGTGGTGATCAACGGCAAAAATACACCTAAAGATTGATGTAGCACTGGGGAGGTTTTGTTTACCACCAGTTCAGTAAAACCAACCACCCCTGCAATAGTAACAATAAAGGCAATCGTGCGTAGGTATTCCAACTCAAATGGAATTAAAATATAAGTATTAATCAAATAGCTTGATAGGCTTGCCAAAGTTAGGACAAAAGTCGTAGCAAAACCCATGCCAATCGCGGTTTCTACTTTTTTTGACACACCCATAAACGGGCATAAACCTAGAAACTTAACCAGTACAAAATTATTCACCAAAATGGTACTGACTAAGATGAGGACGTATTCGTTCATACCGTAGATTTTAACTCAAAAATAGCTTGAATAATCCAAATGAACTAATGACAAATAAAGCACCGCCCACCCAGCGTTTAAAGGCTTCATCATTTTGAGTAATACTTTGGTGCGCCTTAATACCAAGCACGTGCCCGATAGCAGCCACTGGAATTAGTAAAAGTGAAAACTCCCAATCAATATCAACATTCATAATCACAAAAGTAATCATTTTAATACTCACTAAAATAAACCACAGCACAAACAACGTATTGCGCAAATATTCTTTAGCGACATGGCGCATATACACAGCCACAATCAGTGGTGCGCCGGTGAGCGATGTGCCGGCCACATACCCACCTAATACTAATAGTAATTTATCTACCCACGGGCTATGTGAGGCAATTTTAGTGTTAAAAATCCAAGTAATGGCATAAAAAATAGTGATTGAATAAATAAACACCACAATCACATCATCAGGCAAGCTCAACAANCCTGCCACACCCACTAAAGTCGGTGGAATAATCCATAATAATGACCGTTTTAGATAAGGCCAGTCTACTTTTTTTAAGGATTTAGCCAGCGTCAGTGATGAGAAAAACAACAAATGAATACCGATGATTGGCAGCCAATAAACTGGCGTTGCGCCAACCAATAGCATTAATGGCAAACCTAAAGCAGCACCACCAAACCCTAACCCGGTACGGACAAAGCCCGCCCAAAGAAAAATTAAACCGACTAATACTAACTCAGTATCGTCAAAGCTCATTAGCGCAATGTATCGGCCAGTTGTTCAGCGCTTTTTTGTACCAAAGACAAGTCTTTGCCTTCAACCATAACACGAATCAGTGGCTCGGTACCTGAGGCACGAATTAACACTCGACCTTCATCACCCAAAGCTTTTTCAACTTCAAGTTGTGTTTGTTTTAAGACTTCATGTTGGTCTAAATCAATTTTTTCTGCAGTTTTGACATTGATCAAAACCTGGGGGTATTTTTGCATTTCTGACTTTAATCCAGCTAATGTTTTTCCAGGTTTAGCAATAGCTTCTAATACTTGGAGTGCAGCAATAATAGCATCGCCAGAAGTGGTTTTATCCAAACAAATAATGTGCCCAGAGCCTTCACCACCTAAAATTGAATTGTTTGATTGCATTTGCTCCATAACAAAGCGATCGCCCACATCAGCTTCAATAAAGTTAATACCTAAATCTCGATAGCCGTGACGCGCACCCAAATTGGTCATTTTGGTTCCAACCACTGTATTACTTGTTAGTCGACCTTGCTCATGCCAAGCTTTGGCGACAATAAACACCAATTCATCGCCATCAACCAATTCTCCGTTTTTATCAATCATCATTAAGCGATCGCCATCGCCATCAAAAGCAATACCTAAGTCAGCTTTGCTTTCTAAAACAACTTGCTGTAAATTCTTGGTATCTGTCGCACCACAATCAAGGTTAATATTAAAACCATCTGGCTGATTATGAATGATTGTGGTATTAGCCCCCAATTCAGAAAATACATTTTCTGCAATATGATAAGTAGCGCCATTGGCGCAATCAATCACAATGTTTAGGCTTGACAAATCAACCGATCGATCAAAAGTTGATTTACAAAAATCGATGTATCGACCTAATGACTGCTCATGACGAACTGCCTTACCAATGCTTTCACTGCCCACACTTTGCATTGGCTCATCTAATTTTTTTTCAATAGCGTTTTGATCCTCGGTACTAAGTTTAAAGCCTTTTGCTGAGAAGAATTTAACTCCATTATCTTGAAAGTGATTATGCGAGGCGCTAATCACCACACCAGCATTAGCATTATAGGTTTGCGTTAAATAGGCAATTGCCGGTGTTGGCATTGGCCCCAATAAGCCCACATCGACACCAGCTGATAAAAAACCTGCTTCAAGGGCAGATTCAAATAAATAGCCTGATGCTCGCGTGTCTTTGCCAATAATCACACTGGTTTTTGATTTTTTTTGCGCCAAAACTGAGCCGACTGCCCAACCAAGTTTTAAAAAGAAATCAGCTGTAATAGGGGTAACACCTACTTTTCCACGTATGCCATCGGTACCAAAATAATTACTCAATTTACTCCCCCTAAAATCGTCAGCGCATCTTTGGTTTCTAACACATCGTGCACACGCACAATATCTGCACCATTTTGCACTGCTATTATAGCCCCTGCCACACTACCAATAACCCTTCCATCAATATTTCTATCATTAAGCAACGCACCAATCATTGACTTACGAGACAGCCCTGCCAAAACTGGAAGGCCAAAGCTCTTAAACTCATGAAAGCGTTTTAAGATTTCTAAATTATGATTCAGCGTTTTACCAAAGCCAAAGCCAGGGTCTAAGATAATTTTATCTTCAGCAATGCCAGCGGCAACACAAGCCTTAATTCGTTTGCTAAAGAAGTTTTTAATGTCATCTACCACATCAATATAAGTTGGGTCTTTTTGCATGGTTCTAGGGCTGCCCTGCATATGCATCAAACATACATCAACATTCAGTGATGCTGCCATTTCTAATGCACCATCAGCGCTCAAAGCGCATACATCGTTAATCATACTAGCGCCTGCTTTTACCGCCTGCTTCATTACTTCTGGCTTTGAGGTATCGATCGAAATAGGAATATCGCTCGCATGATATAGTGCTTCAATAACGGGAATAACACGGTCAATTTCATCCGATGTTGAAACTGCTTGCGCGCCTGGTCGGGTAGATTCACCACCAATATCAATAATATCTGCACCTTGTGCAATCATTAACTTAGCGCTTGTAATGGCGTCAGCCATATCAAAATTTTGACCACCATCTGAAAATGAATCGGGCGTGATATTCAACACGCCCATAATCACTGGTTTTGAGGAATCAATAGTCATAACGCGACTATAGCCAATATTATTTAAACGATTTTTAGATTGCCGTCAACAGGCTTATCGTCAGAATCGTTGGTGTCGTCAGCATCAGTATCTGTGTCTGCATCAACGCCTGAACCTAATTCAGTAGAAGCCACTTCAGAGTCAGTGATCACTGCCGCCTCTCTGATTGGCTTTCTAGCCATCAAGTCATCAATTTGCTCTTTATCAATGGTTTCAAACTCCATTAAAGCCTTGGTCATTTCTACCAAAATGTCTTTGTTTTCTTCTAGAATTTTGGTTGCTACAGCGTAATTTTCGTCAATAATATCGCGAATTTCACTATCAATTACTTTAAAGGTGTCTTCAGAGATGTGCTTATGCTTAGTCACTTGCTTACCCAAGAACACTTCACCTTCATCTTCACCATAAGCCAAAGGCCCTAGCTTGTCTGACATGCCCCATTGTTTTACCATTTTGTGGGCAATCTCGGTGGCGCGCTCAATATCATTACTCGCACCGGTGGTTACTGCATCTGCACCATAAATAAGTCCTTCAGCAATACGACCACCAAATAAAGCAGCAATTTGTGAATTCAGCTTACGTCTTGAAATACTATAACTGTCTTTTTCTGGCAAGAACATAGTCACACCTAACGCTCTACCTCTTGGGATGATACTGACCTTATAAACCGGATCGTGCTCAGGCACTAGTCGACCTACAATTGCGTGCCCAGCTTCATGGTAAGCCGTCATTTCTTTTTCAGCCTCATCCATTGCCATAGATTTGCGCTCAGCGCCCATCATAATTTTATCCTTGGCTTTTTCAAATTCTTGCATACCGACTAATTTTTTATCTTTACCAGCAGTAATCAATGCCGCTTCATTACAAAGGTTAGCAAGGTCTGCACCAGAAAAACCCGGCGTACCTTTGGCGATATTAACGGATTTAACATTTTTAGCAATCGGCAAATTACGCATGTGCACTTTCAAAATAGCATCACGGCCATTAATATCTGGCAAGCCCACCATCACTTGGCGATCAAAGCGTCCAGGTCTAAGTAATGCAGGGTCTAGTACATCTGGTCGGTTAGTGGCTGCAATAACAATAATGCCTTCAGAGCCTTCAAAACCGTCCATTTCTACCAACATTTGGTTCAATGTTTGCTCGCGCTCATCATGACCGCCACCCATGCCGGCACCACGCTGGCGACCCACTGCATCAATTTCATCAATAAAGATAATACAAGGTGCATTTTTTTTAGCTTGCTCAAACATGTCGCGCACTCTTGATGCGCCCACGCCGACAAACATCTCTACAAAATCAGAACCAGAAATAAAGAAAAATGGCACTTCAGCTTCGCCGGCAATGGCTTTAGCTAAAAGCGTTTTACCCGTTCCAGGAGGGCCGACTAGCAACACACCTTTAGGGATTTTTCCGCCTACTTTGGTAAACTTACCTGGGTCAGATAAAAAATCAACCAACTCGGCTACATCCTCTTTAGCTTCTTCTACGCCAGCCACATCATCAAAAGTGGTATTGGATTCATCTTTAGGAATTAGGCGCGCTTTTGACTTGCCAAAGCTCATCGGATTTTTACCACCCATTCCACCGCCTGCACCTTTCATGGTGTAGAGAATTACACCAATCAATAATAAAATCGGTGCTAAAGAAATAACAAGCTGTTTGAAGAATCCATCTTTTTCAGGCGGTTTAGCTTCAACAGAAACACCACCATCTAGTAAGTCACCCATCAAGCCTAAATCGCCCGGATTATAAGTTGTAAACTGTTCGCCGCCAGCACCTATGCCTTTAACATTGTTACCTGAAAGCGTAACGCTTGAAACATCGCCTTGTTTAACGCTTTGAATAAACTGAGAATAAGTGATCTCGTTTTTCTGTTCGCCAACCTGAAACTGGCTAAAAATTGAGGTCAGGACACTACCCAAAACCAACCAAAGTAATAAATTTTTAAACATAATAAAAAATCAATAAAAAGAAGAAGATAAATATACCCTATTGCTCTCTTATATAGGGATTGATGGTGATTTTTCAAGGTTTAACAACAAATAAATTCAAATTCTGTCATAATTCTTAACTTAATATGAAACACCTGCAAAATTATGTCAAAGATTAATTTAATATCTATTATTCTTATCACCAGTTTACTAAGTGCTTGTGGCTTTCACACACCTGTTAAAAACACACCGCTAAACGCATCAATTACTTCTACTGACAACAACGCTTTTGCAGTTGAATTAAAAAAACGTTTTAACGCTGAAGCCACTCAATCTTTAGCCATCCAAATTGGTGCCGAGGTTCAGAAAAAACAAACTTCTTCTTACACGTCAGCTGGTAAATCTAATAGCTACACACTAAGTATCAGCGTGCCTGTTAAGATCTTTAATAACAGCAAAAAATTATTACTTTCTCAAGATTTAACAGCCAATATGCATTTAAGCAAAATGAGTGCCACACAAGCCGATAGATTACAAATTGAAGAAGGCTATACGCAACTTCGCAACACCATTATCAAAAAATTGTTGAGAAGATTAAATCGCTTAAATGAAAATTAGGCCAGAACAACTTAACAGCACACTAGCCAACCAACTCAACTCCCTTTACTTTGTTTTCGGCCCAGAGCTTTTATTAGTCGAACAAAGCCTAACCCAAATTAGAGACGCTGCCAAAACTCAAGGTTTTGACGACAAAATCAGTTTTGAAGTTGATGGCAATTTTGACTGGGGTAAAATTGTTGCTGAGATGTCAGCCATCTCTCTATTTTCACCAAAACGCATTATCGAATGCCGACTAAAAACCGGAAAAATCGGCGTCAAAGGATCAAAAGCGTTGAGTGAAATCGCCGCATCGATGCCTAGCGATATTTTACTTATCATCTCTACCGGCAAGCTTGATATGGCTCAGCAAAAAAGCAAATGGTTTAAAACGCTCGAGCAATTTGGCGGCGTCGTTCAACACTGGGAAGTGCAAAGTGACCACCTTGTAGGCTGGATTGCCAACCATATGGCAACACTCGGATTAGAACCCAATGCAGAAATAGCGCAGGGTATCGCTTTTTGTACCGAGGGAAATTTATTGGCCTCTATGCAAGAAATCCAAAAACTACAAATGGCTTACCCTAACGGCAAGATCGACACCCAAGCCTATTTAGATCAAATCAATCAACAATCTAAATACACCATTTACGGTTTAATTGACGCAGCACTCTTGGGTGACGGAAATCAAGTGCTTAAAATTTACGAAACACTGCTTGATGACACGGCAATGCCAATTCAGCTTAGCAGTTCTTTGTATCGAGAGATCAATTCAATCATCAATATGTCGATCGAACTACAACAAGTAAAACAGGTAGATTCAGTTTTACAAAGTCACCGAGTGTGGAATAAAAGAAAACCAATCGTTGCCAGTATTCTTAAACGCCACTCTTATCCACGTTTACAAAAACTATTATTATCGCTCGGACGTATTGACCGCTCAATCAAAGGCATGGATAATCTCAATGTAATTGATGAATTACGCACACTACTACTAAATTTAGCTGGGAAAACACTATGGGTTCAATAACTGACTTAATTACCACACTAGGCAAGAACGCACGATCTGCTGCAAAAACTCTGCGTGTCGCCACAACTGAGGCAAAAAATAATGCTTTGATTAATATCGCCAGTCAGATTGATCAAAACCGTAAAAACATTCTTACAGCCAATCAACAAGACCTTATACATGGCAAAGACAACGGATTAGATGACGCATTAATCGACCGACTAATGTTAGACGATGCTCGACTTGACGGCATTATCGAAAGCCTGAATCAAATCGCCACATTGCCTGATCCAATCGGTGAAATTACCGATTTAAAATTCCGACCAAGTGGCATTCAAGTCGGCAAGATGCGTGTGCCTTTAGGGGTGATGGGCATCATTTATGAATCTCGTCCAAATGTTACGATTGATGCAGCAGCGCTTTGCCTAAAATCAGGCAATGGTGCAATTTTGCGTGGCGGATCAGAAGCCATTCATTCTAATCTTGCGCTTTACGCTTGCGTTAAAGACGGTTTAATCGATGCCGGCTTAAATGAGTACTGCATACAACTAATCGACACTACCGACCGCGAAGCAGTCACTGAATTAGTTAAAGCCAGCGATTATGTGGATGCCATTATTCCACGTGGTGGCAAAGGCTTAGTTGAAGCCATTAGTGAAAATTCAAAAGTACCAGTAATTAAGCATTTACATGGTGTTTGTCACACTTATATTGACAAAGATGCTGATACACAAAAAGCCATCAAAATCGCCTTTAACGCCAAAACACGACGTTACGGCGTGTGCAACGCTATGGAGACTTTACTGGTGCACGCATCAGCAGTTGGCAGAGTATTGCCTGAGTTAATCGTGGAATATCTAGCCAAAGGCGTAGAGCTTAGAGGCTGTGATCAAACCATGCAGTTGTCTGATCAAGTTATTGAAGTAACAGATGAGGATTGGGACACAGAATATTTAGATGCAATTCTATCCATTCGTATTGTCAGCTCGATGTCTGAGGCTATCGATCATATTGATCAGCACGGCTCTGGCCATACCGAGTCTATCGTTACTGAAAACTACACATCCGGTCGTCGTTTTATCACTGAAGTCGATTCATCATCAGTGATGATCAACGCCTCTACCGGATTTGCTGATGGCTTTGAATATGGTCTTGGCGCAGAAATTGGCATCAGCACTGACAAATTCCACGTACGTGGCCCAGTTGGTTTAGAGGGGCTAACCTCACAAAAATTCATCGTCCTTGGTGACGGTCACACAAGAAGCTAAATAATCATGAATACAGAACAAACATTAGCCGTTTTCCAGCGCGGTACTGATGAAATATTGCCACTTGACGAGCTAAAGAAAAAACTCGCTAAAAACAAACCTTTACGCATTAAAGCAGGTTTTGATCCAACAGCACCAGACCTTCATCTTGGGCATACAGTGCTTATCAATAAGCTCAAGCAATTACAAGACTTAGGTCATGAAATTTTATTCTTGATTGGTGATTTCACCGCTATGATTGGCGACCCAACTGGCAAGAGTGCCACACGTCCGCCACTCACCAAAGAACAAGTTTTAAAGAATGCAGAGTCTTATCAAGATCAAGTTTTCAAAATATTAGACAAAGACAAAACTAAAGTCGTTTTTAACTCTGACTGGATAGGGAAAATGAGCGCTTTAGAAATGATTCAACTTGCCAGTCAAAAAACTATGGCAAGAATGCTCGAACGCAATGATTTTTCCGATCGTTACAAAGCAGGTCAAGACATTGCCATTCATGAATTTCTCTACCCACTGATTCAAGGTCGAGATTCAGTTGAGCTTAAAGCTGATGTTGAACTTGGCGGCACTGACCAAAAATTCAATCTATTAATGGGTAGAGAGCTACAAAAACAAGCCAACATGGAGCAACAAGTGATTCTCACTATGCCAATTCTTGAGGGCTTAGATGGCGTACAAAAAATGTCTAAGTCACTTGATAACTATATTGGTATCGATGACACACCAGATGACATGTTCGGCAAGATTATGTCTATTTCTGATGACCTTATGTGGCGCTACCTAGAGCTTCTTAGTTTCGAGACATTAGAAACCATCGAGTCTTGGAAAGTAGAAATCGAGAATGGTGAAAACCCAAGAAACATCAAATTCCGCCTAGCCGATGAAATCATTACTCGCTTTCATAGTAGTGACGCCGCCAAACAAGCACAACAAAATTTCATCAATCGTTTTGCAAAAAACAAAATACCCGATGAAATGCCAGAATTCAATTTTGAATCAGGCATCAAAATTGCTAACTTGTTAAAAGACGCAGGCCTAGTTAACTCTACTTCTGATGCCTTTAGAATGATCAAAGAAGGGGCTGCCAAAATCAACGGTGAAAAAATTACCGATCGTAATTTTGAACCAACAGCAGGTGTGGAAGTTTATCAAGTCGGTAAAAGAAAATTTGCAAGAGTAACCATTACATAATGTGCACCTTCTTAAAAGCATTATCTATCGGTGGATTACTGCTTTTATTAAACGCTTGCACCTCATTAGAAGATTTTCAAAAAATGTCGCCAGAATCTCGTGCGCACAAAACTTGCAATAACGACGTAACCGTTCGACACTACAAATCTCAAATTTATCAATTCACCAATGAAATTAACCAAATCGATGCCTTGCTTTTAAAAGGCTATAAAACGCATGAAAACTGCACTATCATCACTTATGAAAGTAACTCTTCAAACGGTGAAAAAGACAAACAAAAAAACTCAATCAAAAAAATATGCACTGAAGTTGTAATTCCACTTAGTGACTATGTTTATGATCATGAAAAAAACAGAAAATCTGAATTAGTGATTAATTTAGACAACGCCAAAATCCAAAAACAACAA
>JGI26256J51712_1000903_pt1 | contig 11953 bp, 8 predicted proteins | sample SaaInlV_150m_DNA_FD_51712 | JGI IMG/M metagenome (IMG submission 51712) | reverse complement strand
CACTGGGGGACTTACAAAGTTTCTCAAGATAGAACTAATAAAATAAAACTTGAAAACTGGGAGTTAGATTCAAGTCCTACTGAATTTGGATTAGGCTTGGCAGATGCCGCAGTAGATGATTTAAGAATTAAACAACCTCATGTCAGAAGAGGGTGGCTGGAGAGTAAAGCTAAGAATGATGGTAAAAGAGGAAGAGATGAATTTATTGCAATAAGTTGGGAGGAAGCATTTAATCTTGCNTCGACAGAATTAGTCAGGGTAAAGAATGAGTATGGTAATGCTGCTATGTATGCGGGTTCTTACGGATGGGCTAGTGCAGGCAGATTCCATCATGCTAAAAGTCAGATAAATCGTTTTTTTAATTTATTTGGTGGTTTTACTTCTTCATATCAAAGTTATTCTTATGCAGCAGCTCAAACGCTACTACCTCATATAATTGGTTTGGATTTGTATTCCACTTTAGTGGAGCATACTTCATGGGATGCGTTATCAGCAGAATGTGAATTAATAGTCATGTTTGGAGGAATGCCTTTAAAAAATTCAAAAGTTTCAGCAGGAGGCGTAGGAAAACATGTTACTGAAAAAGGCTTAAAAAAATGTATAGATAATGGAGTAAACTTTATTAATATTAGTCCTTTAAAATCAGACGCTCCAAATTTTCTACAGGCAGAGCAAATCGCAATTAGGCCGAACACAGATACTGCTTTGATGTTAAGCCTGGCTTACATTATGATAAAGGATGATTCATACAACAAAGATTTTATCAAAAAGTATACAGTAGGCTTTGATGAATTTTCAGACTACGTAATGGGCAGAAAAAATAATGCAGAATGCTCGCCAGATTGGGCAGCTGGAATAACAGGAATTCCGGTTGATTCAATAAATAAGTTAGCAGAAAAAATTATTTCCAAAAAGACACTTATCTCAATGTCATGGAGCCTGCAGCGTGCCTCACGAGGTGAGCAACCTTTGTGGATGGGCATTACTTTAGCTTCAATGCTTGGGTGTATAGGTACAGCAACGGGTGGGTTTGGTTTTGGATATTCTTGTGTTAACAGTACTGGAGATTCATTCCCCAGAGTTCCTTGGAAAAGTTTGCCTCAAGGACTGAATAAAGTTAAAGATTTTATTCCTGTTGCCAGGATAACTGAAATGCTGGAAAATCCTGGCAGTGAATTTAGTTATGACGGCAAAAAATTAATTTATCCTGACATTAAGTTAATTTATTGGGCAGGCGGTAACCCTTTTCATCATCAACAAGATTTAAACCGCTTGGTTAAAGCATGGCAAAAACCAGATACGATCATCGTCAATGAAATATGGTGGAACTCTCAAGCTCGTCATGCTGACATAGTGTTTCCTGCAAATACTGCATTAGAACGAAACGATATAATGCTTAATCCAAGAGACCCTACAATTGTCGCAAATACTAAGGCAATGAAAAGTTTTGGAGACTCAAAAACAGACTATGANATNTTCAGCGGTTTAGCAAGTAAGCTTGGATTCGGAGAGTTGTTCACTGAAAACAGAAATGAAATGGATTGGATAAAATTCATTTGGAATGANTCATCAAAGATTTGCGAAGAATATAAAATAAATTTACCTGAATTTTCAGAATTTTGGAACAANGGATTTTTTGAAGTTCCGACTTCTGAAAATAAAAAAGTTTTGCTTAAAGAATTTTATCAAGATCCAATTACAAATCCTTTAAACACACCTTCAGGGAAGATAGAAATATCTTCAAAAACTATTGCCAGTTTCAACTTGAGTGATTGCCCCTCTCATCCACAATGGTTAGAACCATATGAATGGCTTGGCAAAGTAGATAAATACCCCTTACATCTCATTTCTAACCAGCCAACCCATCGTTTACATGGTCAACTGGATAATGCGATAAGTAGTCAAAATGGAAAAATAGCTGGTAGAGAACCCGTTTTAATTAATTCTAAAGATGCTGATAAAAGGGGTATTAAGTNAGGAGATATAGTTGTNTTGAGNAATGATAGAGGTTCTGTTTTAGCAGGTGCAGAGATTACAGATGATGTGATGCCAGGAGTTGTTGTGTTATCAACAGGAGCCTGGTTTGACCCAGATGAAGATATTAGTTTGGATCGTCATGGTAATCCGAATGTTCTAACAAAAGACGTTGGCACATCTTCGCTTGCACAAGGGCCAACTTCTCACACAACTTTGGTTGAGATGAAAAAGGCAAATCAAGAGATAATTAAAGATGTGGAAATTTTTAATATTCCTAAAATAACTAGTAACAATACTTTAACAAATTAAATATCACATAAAGCTGCTTACAATGGAAAATATAATAGAATTTCAAAATGTCTCAAAGTCTTTTGGAGATTTAAAAGTATTAAATGATTTGAATTTACAAGTAAAAGATGGCGAAAAGCTACATCACTCCTACACCATCCCTTCCAATAAGACGCGATAGCACGTTACTTAAAAGCTTTGAGATGTTATTGTCGTAATTATTCCACGGCAGGCTCCCACAAAAAGTTATTGAGCCAACTGANAAAACCTGGCCTCCACCCTCGGTGGTAAAATAAACCATATCAGCACGCTTGGCCTNCCCTTCTGGTCCACCAGACAAATTGGTCAGATGGGTAAGTTGCTCTTCCGGCACTAGCATAAAATTATTGGCTGTATCGTAGGATTGGGCGAGTACAGTGATGCGACTCCCCTCGGCAAGATTAAGGCCATCACTAAGGGCTGGATCGATGCGGTCCAACTCAAAACCAGCAGCTCCATTTCCGCTAAAGCCGAAGTCACCGAGAGTATCGCCTTCGATACCGTCAAACACCCAGTCGAATTCTGGGTCATGACAAACTCGATTGTAGGGCATTCCGACAAAAATGCCCTGGGCTGTAAAGCCAATACCCACTAATTGTTGTGGAGGGCGTCCATTTCTACGCCATAGGCCGCCATAACTGCCATCAAAAGCATTGTAATATTCACCTGGCTCAGATGCCCATGCACGCAAGCCATCTTCTGCACGGCGTATTTCAAGCAGGTCTTTGTCATCACGATGGCGTACAATACGCCAGTAAAATCCATTGCCACCCAGATAAAGAAAGGAACCTCCANNATCGCGGTAAGCGGTCAACGCATCAAGCATCTGGCTTGTGTGATATTCAGGATGGCTNCCTGTGGTAACGGNTGCGTAATCCTTGATCGCATCCACNCCTTCATTATGGAGTTCTTCATCGGTGACAATATCGTAATCAATGCCCTTAGCATGAAGCCAGGAGATGAGGTGGCTGTCGGCCTGAAAATGTCGTAACCCAGAACAATCTCCTTCACAGAATGTAATGTAACCAGGTCGTAAATTAAACAATGGACGTTTATGAGAGGCATGGCAAACNCCAGAACCATCACNGTGTAAATTGTATGTTGATAGGCCGTAATTTGAAAATTCGGCTGGATTGTGAGGATATGCCCCCCAGTCTTTGNTTCGATCGNGCCATCCTGCATGATATTCAGGCCGAGCGTGATTACCGTAAATAGTATAGGTAAAAGTTGAAACCAAGACACATAATTTGGCTGTCGGCTTACCCAAAGGNGGGCAGACAAAAAATGGCATAGCATCTTCATGNTCATCACTTGAAATTCTCATTACGTAGATGCCTGAAGGCATAGAGCTGGTTATTTTGAGGCTAAAATCAGTTTCCCAACCAAAATCATAAATATCATCTTCGTGAAAATGGATTGCGCCATAATGCTCAGGNTTGTGTCTCCAGTTGTGCTCACTTCCGTCCCAATAAGCCCCCTTAACACCCCGGGTAGGAGAGTTGACGAGATCCATGTCNGGGCAATTATTTCCGGTAACAGACGATCCCGATATATCGCCAGAAAAATCCCAATTTGCCACAAGGTTTCCATCGGCCCAAATTTGAGGATTTTCGATTTTGCCATTGAATAACTGCTCGGCCGATCCTGAATAAAATCTAGCCCCGACGCTGACTATTCCGTCCATATCAATCCCTGAACCCGCTACCAGATTACTGCTCCCCGTCGCTACATTTTGGGTTGCGGAATTTTGTTTCAGGAGAGTTACTGAGATGCTGAGCTGTCCTTCTACCCCGATACAGCAATCAATCTTATACCAGTGATGCAGGTTTAACCGCTTCGGTGCGCTAATAGTATAACCCCCAAAGCTTAATTCAGCATGACCGTCCGGATTCATGAGTAATTCTGTTTTCCCAACTGCAAGCAAGGTCTGGTTATGAACGCAGTATTGGGTTGGCCAAACCAATAGGGCAACTTTGAATTCGTTTTCAGCGTTATAGCTACGGGGATTGCAGTCTTGCCATATGATCCTGGGTAAAATGGCTGATTGCGACCAGCAAATGTTTGCACCGGGAAAAATTCCTCACAGCTTTCTTCGACAATACCTACGCCCTTCGGGTTAGGATCGGCACTGATTGAACGAAATAGCTGTGCCTTTATCGGGGATTGGGACTGGCTTGAAATTTTAAAATCTATTTTGCTTCCTGGGCGCCCTGATAACTTGCTTGTGTAACCCACCAATGGAACGGTTCTCATGATATAGTCCTATTCTAGTAACAAAAATTTAACCAAAAATCAGCCCGGTAAGACCAAACTTAACATAATAAAAATGTAGGAAACTCAAAAAATGTCGAATATATGTTTCTAAGTTTCTATTATTAAACATGATATCATAACTTCTATATTGAGATATTTTGTAAGTCCCCAAGGGAAGCCTGATAAAAATAAATAACTAAACTAATCTAATTGAATTCCTGATTATGTTTTTAAACTTGCAGCATATCTTGCTATCACTGTGAATTGCATACATGTAACTTTTTAATCACATACAGTTATATCTTATTTATTTCTTTTGCTTCTGTCATGAGCGATTATTTTCGAACAGAAATCATTATAATATTATTTAGGATTAAATGTTTTGGCTCTTACTCCCAAATTTAAGGTTTATTCTAACCAATATCGGGACGTCCAACTGGTGACAGTTCTGCCTCCAGTGCTGCACCAACTCTTAGCACCAGCAACTCATCATTTGCCCGACCAACAATTTGCAGGCTTGTGGGAATGCCACCTTCAGACAAGCCTACCGGAAGTGCCAGGGCGCACATTGCCAGATAATTGAACGGGCGGGTGAAATGTCCAGGTGATATATCCTGGTCGATTTCAGTCAACATGGGTGCAGTCGACGTAATAGTAGGGGTGAGAATGGCGTCCAATCCGGCCATCTTTTTAGCGAATGCTTTGCTGCAAATTCGTCTTGTTTCCAGCATCCGGACATAATCATGCGCCAGGTATTTTTTGCCTGACAACATCCGCTTGCGAACATCTTCATCCATCGGGTTAGCCGCATCCTCAAACAATATACCGTGATTATGGTAGGCTTCGATGGCGGTGATAGCACCATTTTCATTGGCTAATTTTTCGTAAGGCGAAGGCGTATTAAATACTTCGGTTGTAGCCCCCAGTCTTTCAAGTTCTTCAATCGCTAAGTCATAACTATCCAGAATTTCTGATGAACAATTTAAACGCTCTTTTTCGTCTATCTTACCAAGTCGCAAACCTGCGACACCTTTCCCTAACATAGCAAACAAACCTGTACGATTTGCCCGCCCCTGGTCAATTGCCCAACCTTCGCAACCATCCATAACTTGAAACATAAGTCCCGCATCTATAACCGTTTGTGTTATAGGGCCAGGAGTGTCCAGCGTTTGCGAAAGCGGCATAATCCCATCGCAAGGAAGTCTGCCTTCACTTACCTTCAAGCCCACCATGCCGCAATAAGCCGCAGGAAGGCGAACTGATCCACCGGTGTCAGATCCGACTGCACACACGGCCATTCCTGCGGCGAGAGCGACAGCAGACCCAGATGATGAGCCACCAGGAACGCGTTTGTGGGTTAAATCCCACGGGTTCCATGGTGTTCCCATTCGCTGATTTGTTCCCCAACCCCCAAATGCGCATTCAACGGATTTTGATTTTCCGATGATAATACCGCCTGCGGCGACCAGTCTACGGACAATGGTGCCGGTCTTTGTTGAAACTCTGTCAGCCAATGCTAATGATCCGTTAGTTGTTATCTGTCCTTCAAGATCAAAAATATCTTTTAACGCAAACGGTATTCCGTGAAAGGGCCCAATACGATGTCCTGAAGCAATAGCTTTGCTGGCTGCATCAGCAGCGGATAGTGCCGAATCTATGTAGAGTGCCTGGTATGCGCCGAGCTTGGGTTCATGTGCCTCAATGCGCTGGAGGTGGGATTCCATCACATTGCTGGGAGTTAAAATACCCTGTTGGAAGGATTCTGACAATGTGTCAATCGATCCAAATGGATCTTTTAAGTCAGGGTTTTTCAAGTCTGCCCCATCTATTATACTTTGTTTTATGCGGGTTCTACCGGAGGCATCTGGACGATGGCTTGATTAACGGATCCCTCCTGCTTCCAATCTTGTCCAGGGACAGCGGAAATAAGAGCTTTAGTGTAACTGTGTTGGGGTGCTGCAAATAACTCAGCGGTGGCTCCGGTTTCTACAATCTCGCCATAGCGCATCACGGCCAAACGATCGCAAATCTGAGCTGCAACACGTAAATCATGTGTTATGAAGATCATCGACAAATTCATCTGATCACGGATATCATCCAGTAAGCTAAGAATTTGTGCCTGAATAGAAACATCTAATGCTGATACGGGCTCATCGGCAATTAGAATTTCAGGGTCTAAAGCCAGAGCCCGTGCAATTCCAACTCGCTGGCGTTGCCCTCCTGAAAACTCGTGTGGAAAACGATCAAATGCGCGTTCATCCAGACCGACGATAGAGATAAGTTCACGTGCCCGTTCACGTGCCACCTCTTTGCTATCTCCTTGAATGATCGGTCCCTGAGCAATGATGTCGCCAACTTTAATTCTGGGATTTAACGAGGCAAAAGGATCTTGAAAAATCATTTGGATTTTTGCACGCCACGACCTCATTTCCGCGCGATCAAGCTGATTCAAATCTACACCTTCAATCACAATTTTACCGCCATCATTTTCTAGTAAACGAATAACACAGCGAGCCAGCGTTGATTTGCCAGATCCACTTTCGCCAACGACACCAAGTGTTTCACCTCGCCGTAAATCAAACTCAACGTCTTTAACCGCAATGACCTTGCGTTGTGGCAACCCAAAACCAAAGAAACTTCGCTCTCCCCCAAAAACTTTATTCAAGCCACGAACTTCAAGAGCTATTTCACTTGAAAGTACCCGTGCTTCACGTGGGTTTAGTCTCGGAACAGCTGCGATTAATCCTTGTGTGTATTGGTCCTCGGGTGCGTTCAAAATCTTTTTAACCGTCCCGGATTCTACAATCCTGCCTTCTTGCATAACCACCACCCGGTCAGCAATATCTGCCACAACTCCAAAATCATGGGTGATAAATAGAACTCCGGTGTTATAGGAAAGTTGCAATTCCTTGATGAGTTTGAGGATTTGAGCCTGTGTCGTAACATCGAGCGCTGTTGTTGGCTCGTCAGCAATGAGGATTTTGGGGTTAAGCGCCAGAGCCATTGCGATCATCGCACGTTGACGTTGTCCCCCTGACAACTCGTGTGGATACGCGCTAATTATTTTCTCAGGATCAGGAAGATGAACGTCGTCGAGCAATTTTAGCGACCGTTGTACCCGTTCTTTGCTGGACATATTTACATGGAATCGGAAGACCTCATCAATTTGCTTGCCGATTGTCATCACTGGATTCAATGCTGTCATCGGTTCTTGAAAGATCATAGATATTTCACTTCCTCTGATCTCTCGGAGGCGATCGTAGCTAATTTGTACGATGTCCTCGCCGTTATAATTTATCTCACCCTTTTTCACACTCACATGGGGTGCCGGGAGCAAACCCATGACCGCGCGTGCAGAAAGCGACTTACCAGAGCCACTCTCACCGACAATGCACAAGGTTTCTCCTTCCCCAAGATCCAAGTTTAATCCCTCTACGGCATAGTCACGCTCTGCGCCAGTTGGAAGAGCAATATGGAGATCACGTATACTTAATAATTTTGTGCTCAATTTCGTTCCCTCAGGCGTGGATTCATTGCATCGTTCAATCCTTCACCAATAAGGTTGATCGAAAGAACAGTTACTAGAATGGCGATGCCGGGGAAGGTGCAAATCCACCACGCGGAACGTAACATTGATCTCCCTGCCCCGATCTGAAAGCCCCAACTCATAATGTTGGGATCACCCAAACCTAAAAAAGCCAGACCACTTTCGATCAGAATTGCGGTAGCCACCATCAGCGAGCCAATAACAATAATCGGACTGAGACAGTTGGGTAACATTTCTCGTAACATTATACGGAAATCTCCCATGCCTAGTGTATGGCAGGCTTGTACAAACTCCCGATTTTTTAGAGCTAGAAACTCACCACGAACCAGTCGGGCTACTCCAGGCCAGGATACTACAGTGATGGCAATGACTATNCTCTCAATTGAAGGCTTCATGATTGCCACNAGCAAGATAGCAAACACAAACGACGGGATGGTTTGGAAAATTTCAGTAATGCGCATCAGGAGATCATCAGCACGGCCCCCATAATAACCAGCAAAAGCACCAAAGATAACACCAATGAAAACTGAAGTAAGAGTCGCAATCAAGCCAATCATGATTGATGTTTTAGCTCCGTGGGCAATTCCCGCAGCAACATCCCTGCCTAGAGTGTCACTGCCCAGAAGGAAACCGTTGGTTCCAGGCAAAGACATAGGGATTCCAACAAGCCGGAATGGGTCTTCTGGAAAAACAAAATTGGCGATGGCCGCCATAAAAATTACCAGCCCAAGAATCACCAAGCCTAAAACTGCTGAGCGACTTCTTGAATATCTCTCCCAAAAATTAGCCATAATTATGCTACCTCAATGCGGGGATCTAGGAATGAATAAATGACGTCAACGATTAGATTAACAGCCACTACCAATACTGACGATAGCATGAAAATNCCTAGCAACAGGTTCAAGTCTCGAGCAAATAAGGATTCAAATGCCAGCATGCCAAGGCCCGGCCAGGCGAACACCGACTCAACAATAACTGAGCCACCAATCAACGCTCCTACCTGGACACCAGCCATCGTAACCACTGGCAACAATGCGTTGCGTACAACATGGACAAAGGTGATTCGACGCTCTGTAAGTCCCTTTGCACGAGCAGTAACAACATAGTCTTGCCCATATTGTTCGAGCATTGATGCCCGCATCATCCTCGTGTAAAGGGCCAGATAGAATAAAGAGAGTGTGATCGTCGGTAAGACCAGATGTCGGGCAATATCTGTTATCCTGTCAAATCCCTCATAAAATGCCGATATGTTCTCCATTCCACTGGTCGGAAACCAGCCCAGGTAGATTGAAAACACGACAATCATCATTAATCCTACCCAGAATAGCGGTGTTGCATAGGTAATCAATGCAAAAATGGAAATAGCTGAATCTTTCCAGGTGTTTAATCTGGTGGCAGCCATCAAGCCCAACAGAATCCCAAAAGTAACGGCAATAAAAATTGTGCTAGTCATCAGCAACAAGGTAGGCCAAAATCGGTCGACAATCAGTTTCGAGACAGCCATGTCATGGCGGAATGAATATCCTAAATCGAGTTTGGCAACATTTTTTAGATAGACCAGAAGTTGTATTGGAAGAGGCTGGTCGAGGCCGAATTTTGCCCTTAACTCAGCCATGTATTCTGGAGTCGCAGATCCCGCCTCACCTGCCAGAACGTCAACTGCGTCACCTTCCGCCAAATTTAAAAGAAAAAAATTCAATACTATGATAGCAAGAATAATCGGAATGCCCTGAGCCAGGCGTTTCAAAACGTAACGGAAAATCTTGGAAGTTCGGTTCATTAAACATTTCACACCTATGCCAAGCTTTTGTATGCACCGGAGCTTAACAAGTTTATTAATTAATTTGAAAAATTGTTCAGGTACCAAAAAATATGCATATGGTACCTGAACATTAGATATTACTGATCAAGCCACGCTTCAGAAAAGGAGCCATAAGCACCCATAGCTGAGTTAGTCGCACCTTTAAGTTTTGCATTATAAACCGTTAGAAACTGTAACTCGAACAGGTTCACAACTGGCATATCTTCTGCCAGAATTATCTGCACCTTTTTATAAATAGCATTCCGTTTGGTTGCATCAGCTTCAACCGAACCAGCGGCCAACAATTTGTCCAACTCCGGATTGCTGTAGCGGGACGAATTCACAAAATGAGTCCCTTTGCGAATCTGATCTGTACCGTAGTGCCGATGTACACCAAGAACGGGGTCNGGCAGCTGATAGAAATAGTTTATGTTCATCACAAAATCATATTTGTGATAGATCCGCTTCAGCCAGGTTGGTACATCTTCATATCGTAGTTCCAGTTTAATACCAATATCACCCATAACCTGTTTCAGATATTCACCAGCACGACGCCAATCTTCACCATAAGGTATAAGATCAAGAACCCCCTTCAGGCGGACACCGCTTGCATCTGCTTTAATACCTGCTGCATCCAGGACTGCTATGGCAGCTTTGACATCACCACCTGCGGGGTAATTTGGCATTGAGGCATATAGGCCTGTTGGCGCGAAATTACTCGACAATGCACTAGTTGCCGGCTTCCCGTAACCAAACCATATATTTTTAATCATGAATTGACGGTCGATAGCGAGAGAAATCGCTTTACGCACAGCTGGATTGACGAATGGACCTTCTTTGGTGTTAAACTCAATCAAGGCCATCGGATTGATCATGGAATAGCCATCTGTCGTCACTGAAATATCGTCACGCTTCTTTAATCGCACAGCGTCGATGTTTGGTATCGCACCATAAGCACCGTAAAGGACTTCACCATTCTCCATTGCAGCAGTTCTTGTAGATGCATCCGGAATAAACCGGCCGACTATCCGATCAAGATAAGGGAGACCCTTACGCCAGTAATTTTCGTTCTTATCAAGACGGATATATTGGCCTTTTTTCCATTCAACGAATTTGAAAGGACCTGTTCCAACCGGATTATTCCCTAGAGCAGCGCTTTTGATGTCTTTACCTTCCAGCAAGTGCTTTGGAACAATTGGGGATTCATAGGCAGCGAATGAGCGGAGCATGTATGGTGCAGGGTTATTCAGTTTGAAAACTGCCGTATGAGCATCTGGCGTATCAATTCTGTAAACTTCTCGGAATGAATTAGGACCGCGTGGGTGCACTTTTTTTAACACTTGAAGAACAGTAAATTTTACATCTGCTGAAGTGAACGGTTTTCCGTCGTGCCAAGTAACACCTTTTCGAAGGTTAAAGGTGACTGTTTTACCGTCTTTACTAACTGTATAAGTTTCAGCCAGTACCGGTATAATATTTAGGTCATTGTCATAATCAAACAAGCCCTCATAAATTTTAGGTGCCACTAGGCCAATCGGGCCAGATGTAGAAACATAAGAAGCAAGTGTTGGAGGCTCAGGTTGCACCAGGTAGACTAGTGTACCTCCTGCCTTCTGCGCTTGCACCGAAAAACTCACTGTTATTATGGCCATCGCCAAAATTGCTGTCTTTAAATATAGACGTATCATTCAACTCTCCTATTAGAAAAAATTACAAATTTATCTACCATCATCGACAAAGGATTGGTCAACTGATGAGTTAAAAGTTATTAAATAGATTCTTAATTCTTACTAAACACAAATGTTGTTTTATTTGCATCTAACCTCCAATAAATATTTTATGTCATCATTTCTCCCCCCTTTCTGTTCTTAAAAAAGTTAACTGTGATTTGTCATCAAAATCTGCCACATCACNTTGGTGCAAAAACACTAATCCCTTTTACANNAAGGAATAGTTTTCCATTCCACTCATTTAAATCCAACAGCAATTTCAAGCATTCCTGAAGTTACTATTGGTACTTACTAGGAGATGAATAGTACCCACATTTT
>JGI26256J51712_1000866_pt1 | contig 12322 bp, 10 predicted proteins | sample SaaInlV_150m_DNA_FD_51712 | JGI IMG/M metagenome (IMG submission 51712) | reverse complement strand
GATTTATAAAGTGAATTTACTCAGAGAACAACTGGAAAGGAAAGTAGAAAAAACAAAAATACGTGGGAGCAAAGGAATCACTCCCACGTAAAAGTTGTTTAACAGTGGTAATACAACTCGAACTCATGAGGATGAGGACGGGAATCGATGGCTTTGACTTCTTCTTCCATCTTCCAGTTCAACCAGTAATCAATGACATCTTTGGTAAACACATCACCTTTGAGCAGGAATTCGTGGTCGTTTTTCAATGCATCCAGAGATTCGTGCAGTGAACTCGGCATCTTACCAATTTTGTTCAATTTTTCAGGAGGAAGATCATAGATATTCACATCCATTGGATCACCTGGATCAATCTTGTTTTGAATTCCATCCAAGCCTGCCATCATCATTGCCGGAAAAGCAAAATAGACATTTGCTCCTGAGTCCGGACAACGGTACTCAATCCGACGGCCTTTTGGTGAATCTACCACAGGAATCCGCACAGTTGCTGATCTGTTACGATTGGAATAAGCCAGGTTGATTGGCGCTTCATATCCAGGAACAAGACGCTTGTAGGAATTGGTCAAAGGATTGGTAAACGCTGCCAATGCCGGAGCGTGCTTCAGGATTCCGCCAATGTAGTAAAGTGCCATTTCACTTAACCCACCGTATTGATCACCGGCAAACAAAGGCTGTCCGTCTTTCCAGATTGACTGATGAGTGTGCATTCCACTACCGTTATCCCCAAACATCGGTTTAGGCATAAAAGTGGCGGTCTTGCCGTTATCAATCGCGACATTACGGACAATGTATTTGTACCACTGCATCATGTCTGCAGATTTCAACATTGTATCAAATTTAGCATTAATTTCGTGCTGTGCGGGTGCGACTTCATGGTGCTGTGCTTCAATAGTCAGTCCCAAATCCTGCATGGTTAACACCATTTCTGCTCTGATATCACGGTCCTGATCAAATGGAGCTGTCGGAAAATAACCAAACTTGTGTCCAATTTTATATGCTTTATTTCCGCCCATTTCTTCTGTACCAGAATTCCAGGGACATTCCGTAGAATCAATGGAATAAAAACCGCCTTCTGGACCTTGTGCGAAACGCACATCATCAAACAGAAAAAATTCTGCTTCCGGACCAACATAGATTGTGTCTCCAATTCCGGTAGATACCAAATACTTCTCCGCTTTCTTAGTCACGGCGCGTGGATCACGTGAATAGTCCTCGCCTGTTACCGGATCTTGAATATCACAAATAACGGAGAGAGTCGGATGCTCATAAAAAGGATCCATTTTGACTGTCGACAAATCCGGCACGACTTTCATGTCACTGTTTTCAATGCCCTGCCAGCAGCGCATACTCGAGCCGTCAAACATGCGGCCTTCTTCCAGCATGTCTTCGGTCATTTCTCCAACAGGGACAGTCATATGCTGCCATGTTCCTAAAAAATCGATGAACTTCAAGTCCACCATAACCGCATCATTTTCTTTTGCAAATTCAATTACCTCTTTCGGCGTAGTCATAACTTCTTCCTTTTTAACTATTTTTAATTATTCATTAACCACAAAAAAGTGGCATAAAAAAACATAACTTCATACTAAAGGCAAATACCAAGCCACAAATTATTGTGCTGATTTTACTGTATATTTTTTATTTTCGCAAGAATATTCGCACATTTTTTAAGCAACTGCACAATACTTGTGCAGCGTGTTTCAGCTGGCTCAGATTCACCGCATTGATATAAACCGCAGAAACGGCAGGAACAATTCTCTGCTCACCTTAAAAGATAAAAACCAAAATGCAGAGGAGGATGTTGAAATCTCTTCAACCCAAACAACAGAACTATTACCCACAAAGTAAAAAACGGTCCCGCTTCATTAACGCATCTGCGGCTAAAACAAGTGATTCCTCACTGCTTGCGGATTACACTCGGCACTTGTAACGATCTGGTATGTTGCTTGCTTTTACCAAAACAGTCAAAAAGTTCAAAAAATCTAATTCACCATTATTCAGGAAACCTTATGAGCGGGATGACCAGTCTGGTTCAAGCAGCAGGAGTCATTGAGCGTAAAATGGAGACTGTATCAAATAATTTGGCCAACGTCAACACAGTTGGTTTCAAAGAAGATCAGCCGTCATTCAGGGAAGTTCTTTCCACTGCGCAACGTGTAACACCTGAATCACTGGAGGAACGTTTTTTGTCGCATGAATATCTTGATGACTATGTAGGAATGGACAAATCTGCGGTAGTAGTAGATGAAATCGGCAAAAATTTCGAACCCGGAAGAATGCGTAGCACAGGTAACGATTTAGATTTTGCACTGGGAAATGACGGTTTTTTCACTATTGATACACCTCAGGGTGAACGATATACACGCGCTGGAAATTTTCAACTTGATGCGTCCGGACGTATTGTGACCAATGACGGATATCCGGTTCTTGGTACAAACGGTGTTATCACCATCAAAGAAGGTGCTATTCAAGTTAACGAAAGTGGACAGCTCAGTGTTGACGGAGTTCTTGCAGACAAATTCCGTCTGGTACGTTTCCAAAATCAAGACCAACTGCAAAAGTTGGGACAGGGATTTTTTGCACCGGTTAACAGCAATGACCTACCGCTTGAATCTGAGGAAATCCAGCTCCAGCAGGGTATGCTTGAAGATTCAAATGTGAACAGTATGCTCGAAATGACTCGTATGATCACTGCAACTCGTGCTTATGAAACAGTACACAGAGCTCTGACAAGACTAGATAAATTAGATGAAAAAGCTATTAGTATGGTTCAGGGTTAATTAATTAATTAGAAATTATTCTCCACAATAACAATCTGACTCAGGAGTTTACCGCTTATGATGCGCGCACTTTATACAGCTGCTACCGGAATGCAGGCCCAGCAAAGAAATATTGATACAACTGCTAACAACCTGGCGAACGTTAACACAACCGGTTTTAAAAAAAGCAAAGTCCAGTTTCAGGATTTACTGTATTACAATGAACGCAGCGCTGGTGTTCCTTCTTCAGTTTCCACTCAGGTTCCGGTTGGAATTCACGTGGGTCATGGTGTGAAGTTTGTGAGCGTTGACAAGGTGCATACTCCTGGCAACATGGAGAACACCGGAAATGATCTGGATATGAGCATTGACGGCATGGGTTTTTTCCAGATCCTGCAGCCTAATGGAATCATCGCATATTCGCGGGACGGACATTTCAACGTGGACGGCATGGGACGTCTGGTAACAAATGACGGCATGCTAATGGATCCTGAAATAAACATTCCGGCTGATACCAGAAAAGTACAAATCGGCATAGATGGTACAGTTTCAGTTTTTCTACGAGACGACAATATGCCTGAAGCACTCGGTAGCATTCAGTTAGCACGTTTTCAAAATCCGTCCGGACTAACACCAATTGGAAAAAACCTTTTCCTCTCAACTCCTGCTTCCGGAAATGCCATTGTTGACGCACCAGGTTCAAGTAATATGGGTTCTCTAACTCAGGGATTTTTAGAACGCTCAAATGTTTCCCTGGTAGAAGAGATGGTAAATATGATTACAGCGCAGCGTGCATATGAAGTAAATTCAAAAGCCATTCAGTCTGCAGATGAAATGCTGCAAAACACCAACAATCTGGTGCGTTAATTAATCAGGGCTTAATCCATTAACAGCCCATTTTTAATTCATAAAAAAGCAAAAGACAGGTTCAAGAGAAAAGTCTGCACGAAACACCAGGAATTATGAATAGAATCCGTGGTTAAAACAAAAGGTAGAGCGATGAAATATTTTCCGTACAGTTACGGATTGTTGGTGCTGATATTCCTGCTCAGTTCCGGAACAGCTTTTTCTACAGGAAGCAACCTTGCTGATGAGCAGCAAATAAAAATATTCTTACCGCAGTCTTCAGTTATTAACAGTGATGAATATCGACTTGGAGAAATTTCCCAGCTTGAAGGAGAAGACTTTCTACTATTGGAAAAAATCAGCCAAACCGTCATAGGTCGCTCACCTTTACCGGGTCGCAAATTAACCGTTACACGCTCCTTAATTCTCTCCCGTTTACGTTCCCAGAAAATCAACATCAAACGCTTTGTTTTTCCAGGTGCGGAATCCAGCAGCATTCAGCGTGCAGCCCTCAAAATAACTGGTAATGACATAGACCAGGTTGTGCTGAAACACATCCGGGATGCTAATAACAATGAGGACTTAAAACCGCGGCTACTTGCTAAAACAAGAGATATTTTCCTGCCGAGAGGGCAGGTAAGTTATGTCATAACTTCTAAAGGCAAATATAAAAAAGAAGGCGGTTACCGTAATTATGAGGTTGAGTTCAGTATCGACGGAGAAGCAGTTAGGATTGTTACAGTAAGAACTTATCTGAAATTGTACAAAGAAGTTTTTATCGCGCGTGATACTATCAAGCGTAACCAGATTATTGAAGAATCGGATTTGCTGAAAGTCCGTAAAAATGTGGACCGTCTGCCGCGTGAATATATAACAGACAAAGATCAACTGATTGGTAAAATTTCTAAGCGTACAATAAATCCGAGCGAAGCAATCCGCGGAAATACAGTTTCCGAACCTCCACTGGTAAAATCCGGTGATCGTTTACAAATCGTTTTTGAAACTCCGTTTCTACGTCTCTCTGCTCCAGGTATTTCTATGGCAAAAGGCAGGAAGGGCGAGAGAATTCCTGTGAAAAACCTCGACAGCAAAATCGTGGTTTTTGCCACGGTACAAAGCAGAAATATTGTGCTGGTAAATTAATCAAAGACGCTTGCTTTATCTGAATCTTGCAAATTCCGGAAAGTGATGATTCTTGTGTCTTTAGAAAATAACCAGAGTGTAAGCTATTTTGAAAACGTTGTTATTACTGCTTCTCTAGTTATGCATAACAAAAAAGAAGCCCTGACTTAAGATTTTAAAAATTAATTTTTCATTATTGTTTTAAAAGTGTCACATTTATTTCACAAATATTCGCCATTTTTCAAATACTTTCTGTGCACGCTGCTGGTACTGAGTCTTGCAGGTTGTCTTCCTACGAGACCTCAACCACAACCGCCGGCTGAAATTTTAACTGCAAATGCAGTGAAAAAGCAAAATGACAAATTAAGACTGACATCAAAACGTTTACGCCGCAAACGGATTTCATCCAGCAGGAATCTCTATGAAGGCTCCCTCTGGCGTTACGAATCGTCTTTTGGCAATCTACTCCGTGATCACCGTGCCCGATTCCGAGGAGACTTACTGAGTATTAACGAAGTAAGTTTAATCGTAAACGCACCTCCCGCAAAAGCACAAACTGAAGGTCAACCTGCAGGAGGAGCGGAAACAGCAAATGTAGCCCTGGAAGCTTTGACATTAAGGGATGCGATTGAGGAAGAACAAAACGAAATTTTACGAAATCTGGACGGTATATCTGCGCGTGTAATCCGTGCTTCCGGATGGAAACATGCTCATCAAAGGGCAAAAAATTGATTATCGACAGCGTAACCAAGTCCGTTACATTACCACTGTAACAGGAATTTTACGTCCAGCGGACGTAAATGATTCTAACATCGTTTCCGCCAGCAAACTCGCCAATCCTAACGTAAAAATCAAACGTCAGCAAAGTGGTAGCCTGGTACGTGAACGTCTCCAAAAACTAGCTCCACTCCTCGGTCAGGAAAAATCCGGCTTATTAGGTCGTCTAGTGATTTATCCAAAGGTGCCAAAGAATAAAGAGCAATTGGTTTTTACTGAACTTATATGTCCTTTCAGCATTTACTGCATTGAGTGTAGAAACCGTAGGAACATCCTCCTGCTAATTTCAAAAATATTAACCCCGTCACCATAAACCTGTAGCTTAATAATTTGTTTATAAAAGCTCGCTGTCTTCCGTTTTAGCAAATTTATGAACTTCTACGAGCTCTTTGAAATTAACCCTTCCATGTCTGTTTTACTTAAGCCTTCCAATTCTTAAGAAGTCTCTTTCGAGTAAATTTTCATTCCGTTTTGCCGGTATATTTGCTATACATAGAGGATAACTTCTTAATTTTCAAATAGTTTTTTTGATCTTTTTCATGACTTCAGCTACAAGCAGCCCCAACCTTTCCCAATTTGAAAAACAACTGGAGTTACTGACTACATTTAATCTGCAAGTTCCTTGTAACCCACAAGGCGATTTTGCGGTAGCCGGATTTAAGACTCTACTGGAATCCCTCAAGACAACCAAAATCAGTGATTCCCTACGTGGCTCCTATCACGCAGAACATCTTAAAAAATGGAAAGATTATGCGCAACGGGAATTTAATGAGATGGGGCGTATAAACCGCTTGCGATTAGAAAGTCTGCTGGTGCTTTCAGATGAAGAAATGCACCGGACCATGTTTGAAGGTCTGCTCATTTTTGATATCAATCCAGAGGATTCACCACCCTTGGAAGTCTATGAAAAGACAGGCAAGTATAATGCTGATGGCAAACCTGTTATGCGCAGTATTGAATTTGATGTTTTTCAAAAAGATGCAATTCACGGGATAGCAGGAATCGAACGATTCTTACCCTCGCCTGCCATCAAAGGTGAGGCAGGAATGGATGCTCATCTGGAGCAGGAATTTGCCGGAAAGGACCTTGTCAGTCATTTTAAACAAGATTCAGGCAAGATGATTAAGGCCCTGACAACTATAGGAAGTCTTGGTGGAATCGGTCACAAACCCGATTCAGATATGGACGCGCAGGTTATCATTAACACAAATCCGGAATTTCAGTTCAGTTGGAATGACGCGGATTTTCTGGTAGCAATGATTGCAAATGTGATGGAGTCTTTTTATGACAATTACTTGCGCAATTCTCTGACTGCAAAAGAACGTATTGAAATAAAAAAATCTACGATTGTGACTTTGAAAGAAAGATACAGTAAAGGTCTCAGCGAAGATGAACTGCGTGTGATTGACACCATCTTTGCCAGCAGTTACCGCATGGAGTCAAGAAAATTAATTCAAGCCCATTTGCAAAATTGTCCTGCAGAAGAGCAAAGGCGATTTTTCCTGAAGGCAGTTATCACTACTTTAAATGCATTTCCGGATTGTGAAGATTTGCTGCCTCCACTTAACAAGTTTTTCTCATTTATAAAAAATAGTGCAGGTGAACTTCAGCAAAAAGGTTTCCCTTTTTCCTTGAAGAAATTTAACAAGGAGATAATCCTGAAATGGTTAGTGCAGTTTTACCGCCATACTTTTCTGGATGATGCCGGTGCGCGACAGGTTTTGTGGCGCTATGCGATCAGTAACAATATGTCACTGGATACTGTTCCTGAAGATAAACAAGATGCTTGTTTTTTAAATAGTTTGACCCATAATTCTCAGTTGTCTCTGCTCTTGAAGGAATTTTTTGAACACCTTTCCAGCAAGGTTGCTTATATTTCACGTGCAAATGTTTCAGCAGCAATAAAGGCGCTGAGTCAGCACTTCAGTGCAGCGGATTTAAATCTGGACGAAGGTCTGGAAAAGGAGATCATGTCAAAGCTGGAAGTCCGCTACAGCACCAGAATGGTCAAGCTGATTGAAATTTTTTCGGATGGACAAGCGAAGGACGTAGAAGCCGAAATTGAATATCCATTACATCTCAAAATTCAGCAGGCAGAAGCGTATCTCACGAAAAAATATCCGACAACAGAAATACATTTTTTCACCAATATTTTACGTAAACAACGCAACGGCCAACATACCCCTTTTTTAGTTTCTCCGGAAGGCAGTATGGCTTATGCACTGATGCTTAACGATTTCCTGCTTAATCCTGCTGCCATGATCTGCGGTATCACGCCGATGCCTTTTGACTTGCCTAAGAATTTTAAAGTTCTTTCTTCAATTGGTGTTTTTCCGGATGAGGAGTGGACACTCAAGCAAAATCTTGTTGCAGAATATAAAGTACCTGCAAAAATTGTTGCGACTGAAAACGAAGAAGGACAGACTAAAGAGAATGCTGCAGAAAAGAGCCCTATTCTTGAAGAAGAAACAGAGTCATTTGTGCTGGGCAAATTACCGAACTGGGGTGAGATCATCATCCCGCGTGAAATGTTCCTGGGACATGCACTGCCTATTTTTTTACGTGAAAGTGAGAAAATCAGTCACCGTAATCTTCCCAAAGCATTATTAAACTGCTGGTGGCTGGAAATGATTGTCTGCATTGACAAAGATGATGACCGCCCTACAAGTCTCACCCGGCTCTTATGGAATCCAGAAGGCAGAAACTTTATCAGTGAACAACGTAAAGGTCCGTTGATTGACGCAATCATAAAGATGGAGGAAGATTATCCTCCTCTACAACTTGATCCGTGGTGGTTGAAATTTACTGAGATGCTGGTACGTTTCGAAAGCTACGAACAGGATGAAGAGGAAGAACCGGATTTTGAACTTAATACTCTTTCTGAGACTCAAAAGAATATTGTTTTTTGCTTTTCTCAGCACATGCGTATTACTGATATTATTAATTTCGGAGATGACGGAAAAGCATTCTGGCAGGCTGAAGATGCAAACTGGCGTAGCAGAGCATTAGTTGATTTCTACAATATTTTCTTTTCTGTTCCTGAAGACCGTCGTGAACTGATTCGCTTTGCTGAGGGACATGACGATGCAGGAAACAAAGTGGAAAAAATGCTCAAGAAACTTTTTCTTGAATCGATGACACGTGTAGAGAAAAAACTCTGCAACATAGGACACACACGTGCACTGCAGCAAATAAGCAACCAACTGGCGCGCTTGAGCGAGAAAGGTTTTGAAAAAGAAAAAACAACAGAATTTCTCAGCCCTTTGTTGGACGTTGTTAATCAACGTGTTTCCATAGAAGACAGAAAAGTACTGATAAAACTTAAAAAGAAAATTCCGCTCAATAAAATTGAGCAAATGCAGGCCAAGATAGTTTATGAGGAATTACAAAAACTAAAAAGCGTGCAGGGCGATATTGTTAATTATTTTGCTCAGTTCAATTTAAAAATGGAAGAAAGCTGGGTCCGCAAAACAATCTCAAACGCTAAGGTAAAAATTGCCGGAAATTCGTTGGAAAATGTAATTTTTAAATTCCATTTCGAACGTAACTTTGAAAGGAAACCATTTCAGGTACCTTTGCCGATTTCAAAAAGTCTGAGTATCCCGCGTTCCAGGATAAAAATAGAATTTATCCGTAAAAGCGCGAAGTGGCAATTCAGCTCAATGCTGAGTAGCAAAGAAGCCGGTAGAGATAATAACTGCAGAAAAAGTGATGCCGATGTTCGAGTCAAATCTGGTAGAAGGTCTTGCCCGCTGTACTTTTAGCGGATATGTTGGTTTTGGTGGAAAACATCTTTCTACCTTCGAAAAACCTGCTGCACAAGTTCAAAGTGATATTGCAATGAATCCNGTTTCAGGTGGAGCATTATTTGAACTGGCAACTGAAATAANTAATTTTTTTGAGTCTTTCAAAGTTTCNTCNCGTGAGTTAATGGCGGACATACATTACATTCGTGAAATTTTAATGATCTGTCACGTTAACAAGCTTAATACGCTTTCACTGATTGTGCGTGATAACCTGGGTGAGCAATTTGTGATCAACTTTAATATTCAGAAGATTGCAATCAAGAAGGTGCCACCAAAATTAAGAATAGGCGGTGACACTGCTCTCGCAGAATTTTTTATGCGACTCAACAGTCAGGAGTGCAGACTTTTGTTCATGAGACATTTATCAGCCTTAAAAATCCCTCTAAGTGCCACTATTCTACCACGTTTGCATATTTGGGTTAACGGTGCAAATTACAACCTGCCTGTCACCCCAAAATTTCAGCAGAATTACCTTAACGGTATTGCCAATACTCTCTGGCCTCATAACTCGATTGGTACTCGTGAGCATTTAAAACCTTTTCATTTGAACAGAACATTTGATGAAATTGGCAAAGCATCTATGCACGGCAAAAAAGAGCAGATTTGAAATTCAGCAATTAGTTATACAGGGAGAAAACAGTTCCAATTTTTCTGCCTTGTCCGTATAATGACACTGTCAGCAGAGCTGATTTGCATTAATATTTAAACAAGCCACTGAGCAAAAATATGGCAGCCAAAGAAGCAAAAGAAAATCCAAGAACTCCGAATGTTAATTTTATCAGTTTTCAAAGACAACTGCGTGGAATAATTAAAGATATTAAAGAGCATAATAAAAAAGCGGGGCTAAAAAAGTTGTTTGGCAGCAAACATGAAAATATGCATGTAGACGGAAGTATTTTGCTGCAGGAAGCTCCAGACAATAAAGAAATTTCAAAGTATGTTAAACAGTTAGACAAAGAACCGAATAATGTCGAATCACGTTTAATGCTGGTAAATGCAGTCTTGGCAGCNANAAAAGATCATCCATTGAGTGCCCACCTGAATTTGATGCTGCAGGCGGCAATTCCGATTTATCTTGGTGACATTAATCCAACAATACTGCAGATTGTAGTGCACACATATCGTTCTTATTTGGAGCGACTGGGTAATATTCACAAACAAAACATGATGGCCATCAAGTCAACTGCACTNAAAAATGTGAATATGAGCGGTATTGATGTCAGCGATGAAGATCTGGAAGATACTCATGTGAGAGACGGAGAGTCAATAAAAACTGAAATTCAAATTGCAGAATCGCTGATTGAAAANTGTGAACCTGTAATTCAGAGTATAAAAACAAAAATGACTTCTACACTTTCACATGAAGAAATTGAGGAACTCACTGCTGAAGGTAAAGCATCCAGTTCTTTTTTTGGTGGTGGAGAAGAAAAAGCAAACCCGAACAAGCAGAATATGATTATCGGCAAAGCAGTACAAGCAATTGAAATGCTGAAACAAATTCCTTTGCTGCAGGGTGCAGGACTGGACCTGGCGAAACAGCTGGGCCGTATTGACTCAAAGCTGACTTATCCGCTGGTGATGGAGGGGCGTATTCAAATGCAGGCTTTAAAATATCAACTGCTGAGGATAGAAAGCGGTGACCGCACTGCCAGGGAAAACATGGCTCCTGTTTACAATCTTGCAATAGTGGCTTACCGTAAAGCTTTAAAACTTACTTCAAAAACAACTCCCAAAAAAGCTGACCTGCCTGTACTAACAGAGTTCGGAAATATCACCCATTACGGTTATATTCACCGTGATCTGATGCGCTTTACCCAAGAAGGTGTAAAGACTTTGGTCAAGTTAGGAAAAGATTCTGTGGATGCAGCCGTAACAGTAGATGATAGTTTTGTGCCTCTGCAAAAACGTTTAGAAAGTTCTTTGACGCAGCTCGGTGAAAATGAGGGTCAAGCTCATCATAGCGTCAGATTCAACTGATTCAGACAATAAAGTTCCTGTGGATAATCTTCTGCAAAAACTCCATAAAAACTGGGAACATTATCAACTGGCTGTCACGGCAGAAGATAATAAAAACTCAACTTCAGCCAAAAAGCCTCTTAAAGTAATTGTCTGCGTGAGTGGCGGAAGTGACTCGGTTGCTCTCCTTCATCTGCTTCAGCGTCAAAGAACGCTGCTTAATCTGGAACCGCATCTTCTGCATTTCAATCATCAACTGCGACCGGAAGCAGATCATGAGCAGGATTTCGTACATGCACTCGCCGATCAATATGAAATTCCATTTCATCATAAAACAGCAAAACACCTAAAATCGGGACAGTCCGCATTACAGGAATCGGCACGTGAGTGGCGGATTGAAGAGTCCTGTAGGTTGCTAAAACATCTCGGCGGCGGCCGTATAGCAACCGGACATCAGGCTGATGACCAGCTAGAGACCTTGTTACTGAAATTGCTGCGTGGAACGCATATTTCCAATTTGCAGGGCATGCAATGGACAAACGAAGATTTTATCCGGCCGTTGCTCAATTGTAAAAAACTGAACTGCAGGAATATTTAAAATCTAATCAGCTGACATGGTTGGAGGACACTTCCAACCAGAGCACTGCATACTTGCGTAATCGGGTACGCCTTGAACTGATTCCGCTTTTGGAAGAATTAACTAGGCAGGGTCTGCATTCACGGATTAATGATTTGAGTGAACAAAGCAGACTACTACGCGAGTTTTTGGATTCAGATTATAAGAGTTGGCAACAAAACCACAAAAACTCTGCTGCTAACTCTCAGGATGTACTGCCTGTAAAAATATTGCAGCAGGCCAACGATTTGCTGCAGCAGGAAATATTACATGATTTCATTACTGCACGAACAGGACAGGCATTGAGTTTTCGTAAACTCCAGAACATTATTATCCAATTACGGACGGGCAGCAATCTTTGGGAAATGCATCTTTCGCAGAAATGGAAAATCTGCAAATCCGGAGAAGAACTTTGCCTGCAGCAAAATCAGCAGCCGTAA
>JGI26256J51712_1000848_pt1 | contig 12444 bp, 9 predicted proteins | sample SaaInlV_150m_DNA_FD_51712 | JGI IMG/M metagenome (IMG submission 51712) | reverse complement strand
TAACTGGTTTTGATCATTTTGATTTTGGTAATCATAAATCGTTAAAAAAGAAAATAACAAAAAATACAGCAGCTATAATGATTGAAACTATTATGGGAGAGGGAGGTATTAAGGTAATTCCAGATTGGTGTTTAAGAGAGCTAAGAAAAATTTGTAATAAAAAAAATATTCTATTAATATTAGATGAGGTGCAATGTGGAATTGGAAGATCAGGTGATTTCTTTGCTTTTGAAAAATCAAAGGTAAAACCAGATATTGTTCCAATTGCAAAGGGTATTGGAGGTGGGTTCCCAATAGGAGCAGTTTTAATGAATAAAAAAGTTGCTTCTGGAATGACGGCTGGAACTCATGGGTCTACTTTTGGCGGCAATCCATTAGCAATGATTGTTGGTAATTCAGTAATGGATATAATTTCAAATAAGAAATTTTTAAAAAATGTGAAAAGTATTTCAGAATATTTTTTATCTAAACTTAATAAAATTCAAAATGAATATCCTAATATTATTAAAGAAATAAGAGGCAGAGGTTTGTTGATTGGAATGCAACTTAAAACAGATCAAGCAAAATTCATAAAGAAACTTATGGATAATAATTTATTAACAATAAGAGCAGCTGAAAATGTTGTTAGAATTTTACCACCACTCAATGTAAAAAAGAATGAAATCAACCAATCGCTAAAAATAATAAAAAAAGTTTGTTCAGAATTAAATTAAAATGAAACATTTTATAAATTTGAAAGATATACCAGCTAAAGATCTTAGAAAAATCATTGTTGATGCAAAAAAAAGAAAAAAACTTAGAAAAAAGTTAAGCACTTTAGAGGTTGATAAAGGGTCTCCATTAAAGGGTAAAATGCTTATCCAGATGTTTGAAAAAGCAAGTTCGAGAACAAGAATAAGCTTTTATTTGGCAATAAAGCAGCTTGGAGGAGGAACTTTAACCCTAAGATCCAATGAATTACATCTTGGCCAAGGTGGTGAAAGCATATCAGATACAGCCAAGATACTATCAACTTATGGTGATGGTTTTATGTTAAGAACAGATAGTGATAAAAAAATTGAAGATTTTAAAAATTATTTATCAATTCCAATAATAAATGGTCTAAGCCCATCTTCACACCCAACCCAAGTTTTATCTGATGTTTTTACCGTTGAAGAAATAAAAAAAAAACCAATTTCAAAATTAAATATTTGCTGGATAGGAGATTCTAATAATGTTTTAGATAGCTTAATAGCAGCGTCTGTAAAATTTTCATTTAAACTTAGCATAGGATGTCCAAAAAATTTTGAACCAGGCAAGGAAGTTAGAGTATGGGTAAAGAATAATAANAAAAAAATATTTATTTATAATGATCCTAAAAAAGCTGCCATAGGAGCCGATGTTATATTTTCAGATAAAGTTATTTCTCTAAATGATAAAGTAAATAAAAAGAAAAAAATTGAACAATTTAAAAAATTTAAGATAGATAAAAAATTAATGAACTATGCAAAGAAAGATTGTATTTTTCTTCACTGTTTACCTCGTGGGTCTGAAGTAAGTGATGAAGTTTTTTTAGGAAAAAAATCTCACGTATGGCAACAGGCCCTTAATAGAGTCCATGTCCAAAAAAGTATTTTATTATATTGTTTTGGAAAATTAAGGTAGTGGTACAGGATTATCTGAATTTTGATTTAAGTATTTTATAACTGAGGCTCTATCTTTTTCTTTTCTAAGTCCTGCGTAGGCCATTTTCGTACCTTTAATATATTTAGCTGGTTTTTTTAAAAACCCATTTAGTTCTTCAAATGTCCAATTTTTATCGTAAGCAGCTAAAGCTTTAGAATATTTGTAATCAGCAACTTCTCCAACTTTTCTTTCCACTACATTATATAATGCAGGACCAATTTTGTTTTTACCACCCTTAACTATTGAGTGACAAGCTGCACATTTTTTGAAAATTTTTTTACCTACAGTCACATCTCCCATCGCCATCAATGCTGCTATATCAATTTTTTCTTCTACTGCTGTTTCTGTGGACGACGATACAGTTGTAGGCTGTTCTACTTCTACTGCATAACCAGGAGTTTTTGGTTTTTCCACATGAAATACGACACTTGACAACTTTCCAATACCAATAACCAAAAGAGCTACCATCAATACAGCGGCGACAATTTTATTAATTTCAAAAGAATCCATTTTTCTAAATATTATGTAAGAACATATATCACGATAAATTGAAAAATTACTAAAATTTAATGTATAAATTTTCCTCTATTTCTATTTAATAGGCATAAATATAATTCAATTATTAATGAAAACATTAACCATTATACCTTCAAGATTATCAGCGATCAGGCTCCCTGGTAAGCCTTTATTAAAAATAAACGATTTATCAATTATATCTCATGTATTCAAAAGAGCTCAGGAAGCAAATATNGGTGAAGTAATNGTTGCAACAGAAGATCAAGAAATAGCAGATGATGTTATTAAAAATGGAGGTAGAGCTATTTTAACAAGTAAAAATCACAAAACTGGAACTGATAGAATTTATGAGGCATTCGAAAAGTTAAAGATTAAAGGTGTAGATTTAATATTGAACTTACAAGGTGATGAACCTGCAATTAATATTGAGGACATCATAAGCTTAAATAAAAAAATGGTAAGCAGCCAATCTAAAATGGGTACTCTTGCTGCAACAATGAAAGATCTCAAAGATTTAGAAAATGAAAATATTGTAAAAGTTATAACTAAAAAAGATTTAAATGAAGATGAGTTTTCTAAAGCAGATACCTTCCTAAGAAGTTCATCAAAAATAGCAAATATTTATCATCACATAGGAATTTATTGCTATTCAACGGAAACATTGAAAAAATTTGTTGAACTTAATCAGTCAAAAAATGAAATTGAAAATAGACTGGAACAGTTAAGAGCATTAGATAATAATATTGCAATAAATGTTGCTCTTGCTAGCTCCTCTCCAATAGGAGTAGACACTAAAGAAGATTATCTGGCCTTAAAAAAAATTATGGAATATAAAGTTTAATGAGCAAAATTTATTTTCAAGGAACTTTTGGTGCATATTCTCATTTAGCAGCTTTATCGATTGATCGAGATGCAAAAATATTACCTTGTAAAACTTTTGATGAATGTTTTAATAAAGCAAGTTTAGAGCCAGAATGTAAAATAATTATTCCTGAGTCTAATAGAATTACGGGAAATATTGGTATTGAATATTTAATCTTTAAACATAGACTTAATATTTACAAAGAACATTTTCAAACAATAGAACATAATTTGCTAGGTCAGCCTGGTGCAAAACTTAGTGATATTAAAGAAGTGTATTCTCATGCTCAAGGTTTATCGCAATGTTCAAAATTTATAAAAGAGAATAATATAGCGGAACATATTAGAGCTGATACAGCTGGTTCTGCAGAAATGATCTCAAAAACAAAAGATGTTAAGCAAGCTGCAATAGCTTCTTCTTTAAGTGCTGAAATTTATGGATTAGATATTGTTAAAAAAAATATTGAAAATGAAAGTGGTAATTTAACAAGGTTTTTAGTTATGGGAAAAAATATTTCTCAACCAGAATTTGGAGAAAAAAAATATATTACTTCATTTTTATTTAAGCTTAAAAGTAAGCCNGCAGCTCTTTATCAATCTCTTGGTGGTTTTGCAATTAATGGAATTAACTTAACAAAATTACAGAGTTATCCTGAAAAAAATACATTCGACTCATTCTTTTTTTTATGTGATCTGGATGGACATATAGAAGATCCAAAAGTCCAAAAATCTTTGGAGGAACTAGGACTTCATTGTGAAGATTTTCACGTCTTAGGTGTTTTTGAGGCTGATAAGTTAAGAGATAAAAAAAAATAAACTTTTCTTGTAGAATAGAAAATATAACTGCTATAATAGTTCTGGAGGCTAGAGGTGGATGCTGCTTGAACCCGACCAGATCCTAACGGAAGCAGTCGTAGAGACAGTTATTCAGGTTCTAGTCTCCTTAAAATAAATNAAATGANNAANAATTCTAAAGTATTAGCTTTAAAATATAGACCACAAATTTTTGATGATCTAATTGGTCAAGAAGTGGTGGCTGAAACTATAACTAATTCCATCAAAGCAGATAAAATTCCTAACGCCTATCTATTCACTGGAATTAGAGGAATCGGTAAAACTACAACCGCTAGAATAGTTGCTAAAGGGCTCAATTGTCTTAATGGTATTGAAAATTTGTGTAAGGAAGATTTATGTGAAAATTGTAAATCTATAGCTGACTCAAACCATATTGATGTACTTGAAATGGATGCTGCAAGCAAAACAGGAGTTGATGATGTGAGAGATCTAATTGAATTTTCTAGATATGGGCCTACGTCAGCAAAATATAAAATTTTTATAATTGACGAAGTTCATATGCTAAGCAAACAGGCATTTAATGCTTTGTTAAAAACACTAGAAGAGCCACCAGAATATCTAAAATTTATTTTTGCAACCACAGAAATTAAAAAAATACCAATTACAGTAGTCTCAAGATGTCAAAGATTTGATTTGTCTAGAATTAAATCATCAGAATTATTTGAATTTATAAAAGATATAAAAGAAAAAGAAAAAGGCAAAGCTTCAGATGAAGCTTTGAAGCTGATTGTTAAAATATCAGAAGGGTCTGTAAGAGATGCCTTATCTTTATTGGACAGAGCCTTGTTGAGTTTAGATGAAAAAAAAGAATTAGATTTAAATGCTGCTCAAAAAATTTTTGGATATTTTGATAAATCCCAATTAATTAATTTATTTGAATTAATTTTAAAAGGAGAAGAGGAAAAAGTTATTAATATTTATAGAAAAATTTATGATCAGGGAGTTGAACCAAAAGTTTTTATCAATGATTTTTTAGAAATACTTTATTATTTTAAAAATATTAATTCATTATCTTTGGAAAGTACAAATTTTACACTTAATGATGAAGAATTTTCAAAAATTAAAGATATTTCTAATCAAGTAGACTCTGAAGTTTTAATTTTATTTTGGCAGTTTGCAATATCTTCTCTTGAAGAATTAGACATTGTTTCTAATCAACATCTATCTATTGAGATGTTTTTAATAAGATTAATGCATCTAAGTTCAATTAAGTTAAAGAAAAATATAGATCAAGAAGTAAAAAATGACAAAGAGGCCAATAAAACAGATAATAAAGAAAAAGAATTTGAAAATAATTCAAGAGTTGTTGATCAAATAAAAAATATTGCCCAAGAAAAAAATCACAAACCAGAGGTCAAACCTGAGATAAAAGCAATAAATAAAAATTTAATAAATTCATTTGATGACCTTCTTGATATTTGCACTCAAAAAAAAGAAATTAAACTAAAATATGAATTAGAAAAAAATGTAAATCTTGTAAAATTTGAAATAAATAGTATTGAAATTTCGTTTAATGATAATTTAGATAAAGATTTTGTAAAAGATCTTTCCTCAAAACTTTTTGAATGGACTGGTGAAAGATGGATTATTACTTTTAGTAAGTCTAAGGGTGATATGTCAGTTAAAGAAAAACAAAAGAATAAAAAAGATGAACTGATTAATGAGATCAAAAGTTCAGAAATTTATAAGATGGTAATAAAAAAATTTCCTGATGCAGAACTTTTAGATGTTAAGTTAAATGAAAATAAAGAGGATAAAAATGACTGATTTTACAAAAATTTTAGATAAAGCGAAAGAATTCGAAGCTAAAATGAAAGAAAGCCAAGAAAAAATCAAGGAGATTAAAGCTGAAGGTATCTCAGGATCTAATTCAGTTAAAATTACACTTGATGGAGAGGGTGAAATGCAAAAAATTCAATTATCAGATGAAATTATTAAAGAAGATAAGACGATAATAGAAGATCTAATTGTTGCCGCTCATAATAGTGCAAAATCACAGTTAAAAACAAAGACCACAGAGGAAATTTCAAAAGCTACAGGAGGTTTTGGGATACCTGGTTTTAAATGGCCATTATAATTAATGCAAAATATTAATGAGATTGAGGAATTAATTAAATTAATTTCAAAGCTTCCTGGATTAGGCCCTAAGTCAGCTAAAAGAATTGTTCTTAAATTAATCAATAACCGAGATGAATTAGTTAAACCGATGGCCAGCACATTAGCCCAGGTTTATAAAAATGTAACGAGATGTAATTCATGTGGCTCATTAAAATCTAATTTAAATGGGTGTGTAAATTGTGAAAGTTTAAAAGAAAAATATACAAAAATTTGTGTTGTGGAAGATATTGCAGATCAGTGGTCAATTGAAAACTCAAATATCTTTAAGGGATACTTTCATATTCTGGGTGGAACAATTTCCTCTGTAGGACAAAGAAAAGAAGATCTTTTAATTAACTCTTTAGTAGAGCGAGTGAATAGAGAGTGTATCGAAGAAGTTATACTTGCAACAAGTGCAACTGTTGAGGGCCAGACCACCGCATATTATATTCAAGATAGTTTAAAAAATACTAATGCAAAAGTTACTAAATTAGCTCAAGGATTACCAGTTGGTGGTGAAATTGAAAATTTAGACGACGGAACTTTATTTTCAGCTTTTAAAAATAGAGCTAATTTGAATTCTAATTCTGATTAATTTTTTTTAATCAATCTATTTAAATGAAGAAGTGGTTCTGTATAGCCAGAAGGCTGGGATCTACCATGAAAAACTAAATCACAGGCAGCTTTAAAAGCAATTGATTTATCAAAGTTTGGAGACATTTTTTCATATCTTGATCTACTTGATTGATTGTATGCGTCATCATCTTTGTTTTGATCATCCACAACTTTAGCCATTTTTTTCATTATTTCTAGAACTTGCTTGCTTGTACAAATTCCATGATGAATCCAATTGGCTATATGTTGAGAAGAAATTCTCAATGTTGCTCTATCTTCCATTAAACCAATATTGTTAATATCAGGCACTTTAGAACAACCTACTCCTTGGTCAATCCATCGTACCACATAACCCAAAAGTGTTTGTGCAGAATTAGATATTTCTGAATTAATTTCTTCAATAGACCAATTTGGTCTATCAGCGATTGGTATGGTCAAAAGATCATCAAGTTTTGCTGGCTCTCTATTTTGTAACTCTTTTTGTTTTTCAAAAATATTTATTTCATGATAATGAATAGTGTGAAGTGCTGCGGCTGTTGGTGAAGGTACCCAGGCACAATTTGCTCCAGCTTTTAAATGACCAGTTTTTTGTTCCATCATTTCTTTCATTTTATCCGGCATAGCCCACATTCCTTTACCTATTTGAGCTTTACCTGAAAGACCACACTGAAGACCAATATCAACATTACTGTTTTCATATGCATTAATCCATTTAGAAGTTTTCATGTCACCTTTTTTAATCATAGGGCCAGCTTCCATCGAAGTATGCATTTCATCACCAGTTCGATCTAGAAATCCCGTGTTAATAAAAAATACTCTATTTTCAAGCGTTCTAATACATTCTTTTAAGTTTGAAGAAGTCCTTCTTTCTTCATCCATAATACCAATTTTACAAGTATATTTTTCTAATCCTAAAACTTCTTCAACTTTAGTAAAAATTAAATCTGTAAATGCAGTTTCATCTGGACCATGCATTTTTGGTTTTACGATATAAATAGAGCCACTTCTTGAATTGTACTTTCTGCTAATATCGTGAAGGCATGCTGCTGAAGTCATAAAAGCATCCATAATACCTTCTGGAATTTCGGAGCCATCTTTTAATGTGATTGCAGGGTTTGTCATAAGGTGACCAACATTTCTTACAAGCAATAGACTTCTTCCATGTAATTTTAGCTCTTTTCCATCTTTGGAAATATATTCTCTATCATCATTTAATTTACGTTCATGAATGACACCTTTTTTTTCAAATTTTGATTTTAAATCACCCTTCATTAGTCCAAGCCAGTTACGGTAACAAACAACCTTATCCTCAGCATCAACTGCAGCAACACTGTCTTCATTGTCGCAAATAGTTGAAATAGCAGATTCTAAAATAATATCATGTATTGCCGCACTATCTTGATTACCATCAGGATTATGAATTTCGAGTGAATTATCCGCGTCAAAAATAATATCTATATGAAGGTTATTATTCTTTAATAAAAGTGAAGATAAACTATTTGATTTTTTTTGATATCCCACAAATTGATTAGGATTTTTTAGTTTTAAATTTAATTGATTGTTATTAACTTCTGGTATTCGTGAAATATCATTCCAACTTCCATTTTCAAGAGGTACATTATTATCTAAAAAGCTACGACCATAGTCTATTACTTTTTGACCTCTTATAGGGTTATATATTTTTCCTATTACTGCTCCTTTTGTTTCAGGAATTACATCAGTTCCATATAAACTATCATACAAACTCATCCATCTTGCGTTAGCAGCATTTAATGCATATCTTTCATTCATGATGGGAACTACTAATTGGGGGCCTGCAATGCTAGTTATTTCTTTATCAACATTACTTGTTTTAATTTTAAAATTAGGACCTACTTCTTTTAGATAATTAATTTCTTTTAAAAATTTTTTATATTTCTCTAGATTTATTTCATTACCTTTATTTATGATGTGCCAATCATCAATTTTTTTTTGTAAATCTTTTCTTATTTTTAATAAATCTTTATTTTTTGGAGCCAACTCATGAGTTACTCTATCAAAACCTTCCCAAAACTTTTCTGAAGAGATATTTGTATCTTTAAGTAATTCTTTATTAACAAAGTTAAGTAATTTATTAGAAACTGATAGATTATGTATCTTTGTATATTGTTCTTTCATAGCACTCATTTTACCCCATCTGTATGTTTGCCTGAGAGTTTTACTCCATCGGCGAGATTAAATCTCTTTCCAGAGTGTTATGTCTATCATCGGTCCTTTTGCCTGAGAGTTTCCGGGGTGGTTGCTCCTTCGGCGCTAATACACTTAGTCTCTCCCGATATGAAACAAGACTACTTGTTAATAGAATTAAGTCAAATATTAATTATTTAAAACATTTTATTGCCTTTTTTGATAATTAATTAATAATTAAAATTATTCATATGAAAAATTATCTTAATTTTGAAACAGACATAAAAAATTTAGAGTCTGAAATAGAAAAATTAAAAGATCCATATAATCAAGATGGTCTTTCCGAAGTGGACACTCAAAAAATATCTAGCACTCAATTTGAGCTTGATAAAAAATTAAAAGATATCTATTCCAACCTTGATCCTTGGCAAACCACTATGGTTGCCCGTCATGAAGATAGACCGAAATCTAAGTTTTTTATTGATAATTTGTTTGATGATTTTATTTCTTTGTCAGGAGATCGTTTTTATGGTGAGGATAAATCTGTTTTAACCGGATTTGCAAAATTTAATGGCACTTCAGTTCTAGTAATTGGTCAAGAAAAGGGTGAAAATTTAGAAACTAGAATTGAAAGAAATTTTGGGATGATGAGGCCCGAGGGGTATCGTAAAACAATTCGATTAATGAATTTAGCAAATAAATTCAATATCCCGATAATATCATTTATAGACACACCAGGAGCATATCCAGGTGTTGGAGCAGAGGAAAGGGGTCAAGCAGAGGCTATTGCTAAATCAATTGAATGTTGCATGGAACTTAGCGTTCCAACCTTAGCAATTATTATTGGTGAAGGGGGTTCTGGAGGCGCAATAGCGCTAGCATCATCTAATAAAGTAATTATGTTAGAAAATGCAATTTATTCAGTAATTTCTCCAGAGGGATGCGCAACTATTTTATGGAGAGATCCAAAAAAAATGCTTGATGCCGCAAAAGCAATGAAACTTTCAGCAAAAGATTTATTAGAATTAAAAGTTATTGATGAGATAATTCCTGAACCACTAGGAGGTGCTCATAGAGACAGAGATCAAATGTTAGAAGGTCTAAGAGACTGTGTATCAAAAAATTTAAATTATTTTAAAGATCTATCATCAGAAGAAATAATGAATGAAAGAAAAAATAAATTTTTAAAAATTGGAAGAAATAAAGGATTTATAAGTAACTCTGAGAATTTAAGCACTCTGACAGTCAAAAGTAATAATTTTGATAAAATTTTAAAATCAAAAAGATTTTTAATAGGCTCTGCAATTATCGGCTTTGGTTTATTGCTTATTGCTTTTAGTTTATTTTAATATTTATAAAGCACCACAGCAATGTTTAAATTTTTTGCCAGATCCACATGAGCAAGGTTCATTTCTACCAATTTTCTTTCCACTTTTAATTTGATCCACCATTGATTTTTTATTTTCTTCTTGTTGTTCTGTAACAACTTTTAAGTTCATTAATATAGTTACAAAATCTAATTTTAATTTATCTAGCAAATTGGAAAATAGATCAAAAGCCTCTTTTTTATATTCAATTAAAGGGTCTCGTTGCCCATAAGATCTGAGTCCAATTACCTGCCTTAACTGTTCTAGATATTGAATATGTGATTTCCAATTTAGATCTATTGATTGTAAAAAAATTCTTTTTTCTATTTCTTTTGCGTGGTCTTCACCTAAAAGTTTAATTCTTTCTTCTCGTGAATCTGAAAACTTATTTATAATTTTTTCTTTTATTTCTTCATCTTTTGCAGAAATTAATTCTTTTAATTCCAGTTCATCAAAACTTTTACCAACAATCTGTTTCAGACGATTACTAAACTCATTACTTTTAGGATTTGATAAATTTTGAATTTTTAATCTAATGATATCTTGTATTATTTCTTTTAAAAATTCATCAGAGTAATCAAATATATTAAGACTATTCATCGCATTTTTTCTTTGAGAAAATATGACATACCTTTGATCATTCAAAACGTTATCAAATTTAATTAAAGTTTTTCTAATATCAAAGTTTCTAGCCTCAACTTTTTGTTGGGCCCTTTCTAGTGCTTTGTTTATCCATGGATGATCAATGCTTTCTCCATCTCTTAGACCTAATTTTTCTAACATTTTATTCATAGACTCTGATCCAAAAATTCTCATTAAATCATCTTCAAGACTCACATAAAATATAGAACTCCCTTCATCACCTTGCCTTCCAGCTCTTCCTCTTGCTTGATTGTCTACCCTTCTAGACTCCATTCTTTCAGTTCCAACAACAAATAACCCACCTAAAGATTTTATTTTGTTTTTATCTGTTTTAAGTTGATCTTCTTGGATAGACCCTTTTTTGCCACCAAGTTGAATATCTACGCCTCTTCCAGAAATACTTGTTGTAATAATTACAGATCTTTCTTTACCAGCATTAGCAATTATATCTGCTTCATTTTCATGATTTTTAGCATTTAAAACAACATGTTTTATATTTTTTTTCTTTAGTAAAGTTGAATAGATTTCTGACTTATTAATACTTGATGTAAAAATTAAAATTGGTTGACCTTCCTTGTGATGATTAATAATTTTTTCAATTATTGCATTATTCTTTTCATTTTCTGTTCTAAAGATTTGATCATTATGATCTTTTCTAATCATTTCGTTATTAGTCGGAATAATCACAACCTCTAAATTATAAATTTCAAAAAATTCCTCAGACTCAGTAGCAGCAGTACCAGTACATCCAGATAGTTTTTTATAGAGTTTAAAATAATTTTGATATGTTATTGATGCTAAAGTTTGATTTTCTGCTTGTATGTTAATTTTTTCTTTAGCCTCTAAGGCTTGGTGCAATCCATCACCAAATCTTCTACCTTCAAGTATTCTACCAGTGAGTTCATCTATAATTTTTAAAATTCCATCTTTTACAATATAATCTTTACCTTTTCCAAACATGTGATTAGCACGTAGTGCTTGGTTGACATGATGAACTAAATGCAAATTTTCTGGGTCATAAAAATTATTATTTTTTAAAATTCCTGCATCAGAAAAAAGCTTTTCCACATTGTTAATTCCATTATTAGTTAAAAGGATACTTTTTTCTTTTTCATCTATTTCATAATCTTCATTTTTCAAAAGTTTGATTAATCTATCAGTAGCAAGATACTGAGCTGTTTTATCTTCAGCAGAACCTGATATAACTAATGGGGTTCTAGCTTCATCGATTAGGCATGAGTCTATTTCATCAACTATAGAAAATGAATGTTCTCTTTGGACCATTTCATTTTCTGAAAATTTCATATTATCTCTTAGGTAATCAAATCCCAGCTCGCTATTTGTGGCATATGTAATATCACAATTATAATTTTTCTTCCTTTCATCATCATCTTGATCATTATTGATGTAACCTGATGATAAACCTAAAAAATTATAGATCTGACCCATCTCTAAGGAGTCTCTTTTAGCAAGATAATCATTTACAGTTACAATATGAACGCCTTTTTTAGCAAGAGCATTTAAATAGGCAGCAAGAGAAATTGCAAGAGTCTTTCCTTCCCCAGTTCTCATTTCTGCAATTTTTCCCTCGTGAAGAACAACTCCACCGATTATTTGAACATCAAAGTGTCTTTCATTACGTGTTCTTTTGGAAGCTTCT
>JGI26256J51712_1000841_pt1 | contig 12496 bp, 11 predicted proteins | sample SaaInlV_150m_DNA_FD_51712 | JGI IMG/M metagenome (IMG submission 51712) | reverse complement strand
TTTAGTTATTTGTTTACCTAATTTCCTTTTATTTAGAGCATTGAACAGTAATCTTAGAAGAGATGTTTTTTCAGCAAAAATTTAGACTACTTACTTCTTTAATAGCCTTAATCTTTCTCACATTACTTTTTAATGTTTACAATTTACAAACATCTGATAGGGAAGCTTCTTTAGTATCGGTAAATAAACAAACACTTGATACATTCTATATTCCATCTCCAAGGGGTGAAATTTTTGATACGAACAATAATAAGCTTGTATCTTCCTCCTTAGAGCCACATCTTTTTTTAAATCTAAGAAAAATTAATGCTAACAATCGAAGCCAATATGAACAGTATATACAATATAACTTTGTTGATTTAGGAGAAGACCTAATTGATGAGATATTCGAAAGTGAAGATCTATTAGTAAGAATTGTCAACATTCAAGACCTTAATTTTGATAACAGACAAACCTTGATCTCGCTAGAGGCATTTGAAATTTTTGATTTTCCCGTACGAAAATATGAATATAATAATATTGCATCGCATATTGTAGGCTACTTGGGAGAACCGTCATTCGAAGATGCTAAAAATTTCCCTCTTTCGGTCAAATCAAATATAGTAGGTAAAAGCGGTTTGGAAAGATATTATCAAGATGATTTAGCAGGCCAACCTACCGAAATAATATTCAAAGATGATGAAATAGCCCAAATTATAAAGGGTACTCCTGGAAAAGACATATTTACAAGTTTAGATATCAAGCTTCAAACAATAGCAACAGAGTCTTTATTACAGGGTATTGAGTTAGCAAATGAAAAATATGAGACAAAAAACAAAGTACAAAAAGGGGCTATNGTCGTTCTAGATATCAGAACAAATGAAGTAATNTCCCTTGTTTCCCTNCCTGATTANAACCCTAACAATTTTGTTGATGGGATATCTCANACAGATTTTAATAAACTAAATATATCAGGGGCTTTTATTAATTACCCTATTCAAGGTCAATATCCTCCAGGATCAGTTTTTAAAGTAGTTGCATACTGGCTTGCAGAGCAAGAAAATATCTTTCCAGAAGGCTTATCCTCAAGAAATCAGCGAATTAACTGCAAAGGTAGTCTTTCATTTGGTTTCGATGACGGGTCTCAACAGGTTTATAATGACTGGAAAGAAGACGGTCATGGAAATGTAGATTTAGGATCTTCTATTAAGCAGTCTTGTAATGTTTATTTCTGGGACATTGCTCTAAAAATATGGAGAGACTATGAAGGTACGACAGCGGAGTCAATTCTTCAGCAGTACGCCAAAAATTTGGGCTTTGGTACAGCCACAAATATTGATTTACCCTACGAAGCAAACGGAGTAGTGCCAGATAGAGAGCTTTTCGAAAACTGGGCAATATCTCAACCAGAGCGTGTTAGACCAGAGGGTTGGTTAGGTGGAGATTTAATGAACCTTATTATTGGTCAAGGAGCTATAACAAGTACACCCATCCAGGTTGCAAATGCATACAGAACTCTGATTTCTGGTAATTTAAGCTACCCATACATTAATAAGAATAGAGAGAGCCAATCAGNGGAATCTATTGGAGTAACTGAAGATTTTGTCAATTTTTTACTTAAAGATCTTAATTCTGTAACTAACGAGGGTGGCACAGCACATGCTTCTTTTTCAATCCTTGGTAACAAAGTCAAAGATGTAGGTGGAAAAACTGGAACGGCACAAAACTCAGGAGATAAAAATAATACTTCATGGTTTGTTGGCGTAGATTCAGTAAGNAACCCAAGATATATTATTGCCACGGTTGTAGAAGAAGGGGGTTCTGGGAGTGCCATAGCNGCACCGGTCACTCGAAGAGTAATACAGTCTTTAAGAGAGATGGAGATAACACCAGTTAAATTTGGAGAGATTACCGAATGAGAGATAGAAAAATTACTCTTTTGGGTCCAGAGGGAACCAACTTAACACTATTAGTAATCTTTTTGGTTCTTAATTTTATTTCATGGTTAACTCTATTTACTCTCTCTGATGGCTTATCTTTAGATTTAAATAACTCACTATTTAGGCAAATAGTCTTTACTTTGCTTTCGGTTATTTTATTTTTTGCGATTACGTACATATCAATGGATCAAATTAATCAATATACATTTCCATTTTTTGGACTTATAACAATATTGCTTATTTTTATTTTTACAACAGACCCAAAAGAGGGGGTTCGTAGATGGTATGACTTAGGTGTAATAGATTTTCAACCTTCAGAATATATAAAAATTGCGCTTGTACTTTTTATATCCAAGTGTTTCGTTGAAAATTATAATAAAGTTTATATTGGTATATTCTCATTATTTTCAATTTCCCTTGTTTTTTTCCAACCTGATTTAGGTACGACAACTTTACTNATAGTCATTACTTTAAGTATGTTTCTCGTATCTGATATAAANATTCGAAGTATTTTATTTCTGTTATTACTTGGTGGCGTATTTTTCTTTATTTTTCTAGAATTCGGATTAATTAATCAATATCAACTCAATCGCGTCACCAACTTTTTCGAGACAGTTGATTTTGCACAGTCACAAAGTCGATTAGCAATTTCGAGTGGCGGAATTACTGGACAGTTTTTTGAAGTCGATAAGATTAATCAGATTTTTATACCGGTCCAAAGCACTGATTTTATTTTTTCAGCATTTGCATATCAGTTTGGATTCCTAGGTGTTCTTTTATTATTCGGACTCTGGATATTTTTCTTTTATCGTGTTGCGAGGATAATATTAACTACTAATTCTGAGTTTGAAAAATTTGTTCTCGCTGGTTTCTCTGCTTCATTAATTTTTCAAATCTTTATTAATATATCAACAGTAATTGGGGTTATACCCGTTACTGGAATGCCATTTCCTCTTTTAAGCTTAGGTGGGTCTTCTATAATTGCTACTGCAGTTATTTTTGGAATTATAAATAGAATCTTTATTGAAAATAACGTAGTTATTTAATATTCAATACCTATTACTCTTAGAGTATGAGTTTTTATAATACATTTTCACATCAACATGGAGGTTTTAATGTTTGGATTATTCAAAAAATCAAAAGTAATACGAAAAAGTGATGAACCATTAAATAAGACAGAAACTAAATGGTTTAAAGGTCAAAAAGTAAAGATTAAAACAGGAACTACTGTAAGTAGGCCTAATAGAAAAAACTACAGAAATAATAGGTCTAACAATCAAACATGGTTTAAAGAAGCGCCTTTACCAGTCCCAAATGTCGAAAAAAAACAAATGCTTATCAGTTTCAAGGGAGGATCTTCGAAGATTGCAATTCTTGAAGGAGCATCTCTTGTAGAGTATTATTCCGCGCAAGATAAGAAAAAATCGCTTGTAGGCAACATTTATTTAGGAAAAGTAAAAAATATATTACCAGGGATGGAAGCTGCTTTCGTTTCATTCGGAGAAGAAAAAAATGGTGTTATTTATGTTGCAGATATCTCAAATTCAAAAAGAAATTCAAAAATTGAACATCTTTTNAAACCTGAGCAGGAAATTTTAGTNCAAGTTGTGAAAGATGCAATGGGGGAGAAAGGGGCTAGATTAACTGGTCAAATTTCTTTTCCTGGAAGATATTTAGTATTAATTCCTAACTCNAACACAAAGGGTATTTCTAGAAGACTCCCTGAGCAAGAAAGNTCAAGACTGGATAGNATAATTAGAAAAATTAAACCTGAGGGCTTCGGAGTTATTGTTAGAACAGCCGCTGAGGGTGTTTCTGAATCTTCTTTAAAAAATGATATTGATAAATTAGCCGACGAATGGGCTGCTGTTTCTTCAAGCAATCAAGGTACTGCTCCTGTTCTCATTCACGAGGAACCTGATGTATCAATCAAAGTCATAAGAGAGCATTTGAACTCAAATTTTAAAAAACTTTTAATTGAGAAGAACAAAAATTTTGATAATGTTAAAAAATATGTAGAGGACACCTCTCCAGAACTCACTAACATAATCGAGAGCTATGACGATAAGTTGGATCTATTTGAGAGGTATCACATAGAAGATCAAATTCAAAAAGCTCTAGATAGAAAAGTATGGTTACCATCAGGAGGTCACTTGATAATTGATCCTACTGAAGCTTTAACAGTTATTGATGTCAATACGGGTAAATTTGTTGGTAAGGATAGTCTGGAAGAAACAGTCTATGAAAATAATCTTGAAGCAGCGGAGGAAATTGCTCGTCAACTTAGGTTAAGAGATATTGGAGGAATTATTGTAATTGATTTTATTGACATGGAATCAGTTAAAAAACAACAAAGTTTACTTACTAAATTAAAACAAGAACTAGCAAAAGACAAAACAAGAACACAGGTGTTTGAAGTTTCTAGATTGGGGCTTGTTGAGATGACACGAAAAAATGTAGCAGCTGGTCTAATTGAAACATTCTCTGAGGAATGTGAAGAATGCAATGGAAGAGGTCTAATTATAAATGATATCTTTTCAAATAATTCACAAGAAAATAATATACTTGAATCTGAAGCCGTAGTAGAGTGATTTAGTTATGAGTATATATGCAGTAATTAAAGTTGGAGCAATTCANCAAAGAGTATCAGTAGGNGACACAATTGAAGTTCCTCACAACTTNCCTANTGAAGCTATTGAGCCAATNTTTATGGGTTCTAGCAAGGGAAGTATAAAAGCTGATAAAGATTCTTTAAAAGNTTCANTGGTCGANTTTGAATTTATGGGNGATACTAAAAGTAAAAAAATAAATATCTTNCAGTATAAAAANAAGACTGGTAACCGAAGAAAAATGGGTTATAGAGAAGACAAAAAGATAATAAAGATAACCNCTATTTCTAATTCTGAATTTGGAGAAGAGGAGTAANATGTCAAAAACTAAAGCTGGTGGTTCAACAAGAAATGGTAGAGATTCCGAATCCAAACGATTAGGNACAAAAGTTTTTGATGGTCAAGATATTTCTGCAGGTTCTATTGTNATTAGACAACGTGGAACNAAAATCCANCCTGGAGAGAATGTCTCNAAAGGTGGGGACGACACTCTTTTTGCAAAAATAGATGGAGTAGTNAAGTATTCTTCAAGGAATGGTAGAAAACTAGTAAATATCATTCCAAAATGAAGCAATGTTCATCGACAAGATTGATCTAACACTTTTTTCTGGCTCTGGGGGCGGATCAGGTTCAATAAGCTTTAGTTCAAAAAGTTCAAAAACTTCACCTAATGGCGCGAGTGGTGGTAAAGGTGGATCGATAATCATAAGAACAAATAGAAAGCTATTTGATTTCAGCCATATTTATTCTAAAAGTATATTTAAAGCCGAAAATGGTGGTGATGCATCTAAAAATTTACAATCTGGTAAAAATGCCAATGATCTAATAATAGAGGTCCCATTAGGTACAAGTGTTATTGATAGTGAAGGGTTAGTTGCCAAATTAATTCATGAAAATCAAGAATTAAAAATACTACAAGGTGGAAGAGGTGGCTTAGGAAATAGGGAGTTAAAATCTACCAGAAACATTAATCCAGGAATTGCCGAGCAAGGTCAAAAAAGGTCTAAAAAAGAAATAAAACTTGAATTAAGTTTAATTACAGATATCGCAATCTTAGGGCTACCCAACTCAGGTAAAAGCACGCTAATTAAAAAAATTACAAACTCAAATGCTAAAACTGATTCATACCCCTTTACGACAGTATCACCAAACCTAGGAGTCATAGAAAATCTAGAAAGGAAGTATATAATCTGTGACCTTCCAGGCCTCATAAAAGGTGCAGCAACAGGAGTGGGGCTGGGTAAATCAATTTTGAAACATCTAATTAACACAAAAGTACTTATTTTTTTACTTGATCCGTCAAATATAGAACTNAATACAGATCAGCAAATTAAATTACTCCAAAATGAAGTATATAGCTATGATGAAAAATTAGAAAAGCTTCCTGTTTTACATATTGTTAATAAAGCAGACCTAGATGTAAGGGAAGATGGGATGCTAAACATATCTGCATTGGAAGAGATTAACATAGATATTTTACTTCAAAAATTAGAAGAACTTAATATCAATAATCTGGAGACACTAAACAGAAGTTTTTTAAGAACAGAACTACATAAAAATAATTTTAGTATTCAAAAATCATCTGCTAATTACTGGGATGTTGAGGGTCCTGAAGTAGATAGAATTACTGGCTTATTGGGAAATGAGAATGATGTTTTTAATGAAATCTCTTATAGATTTGAAAATTCTGTCATTCCAGAGGAATTAAAATTGTTAGGAGTTAAAAAAGGAAGTACTATCAAATTGGGCAGTTTTGAGTTTATATATGAAAATTAAAAAAAATATTGTTATTAAAATCGGAACAACCTCCATAATTAAAGATGGACTGCTAAACAAACAATTTATAGATTCTCTGGCAAGAAGCGTAAAGTTACTTAAATCACAGGGGGTTAAGACTCTTATTGTCACTTCTGGAGCTGTACAACTAGGTGCAAATGAATTAAAATTTCAAAAGAGACCAACCAATTTAAAATCACTCCAAGTAGCTTCTTCAGTTGGCCAGATTGAATTAATAAATTCTTTTAAAAGTATTTTTAATAACCATAATTTAAAAATAGGACAAGTGCTGATGTCTAAGAACGTATTAGAAGATAGATTCCAATTTGTGAATACTACGGAGGCCTTAAATGAACTTTTAAATCAAGACATTATTCCTGTGATTAATGAAAATGATATCGTCGCAACAGAAGAACTTAAATTTGGAGATAATGATCGACTTTCTGCAATAGTGGCGATTATCACAAAGGCAGACAAACTAATAATTGTTACTGACCAAGAGGGTTTATTCAATGCAGATCCAACCTCAACTAAAGATGCTCAAAAAATTGATTATATCGAATTTGACTCAGAGGAGCTTAGAAATTTAATAGAAAAATCATCATCTGGAAGAGGTATGGGTGGATTTTCTACAAAAATAATGGCTGCTCAAATGGCTGGATTTTCAGGTATACCAACACAAATTATTCCTTGGACTGACGAAGCGGTTCTTGACTGTATTAACGAGGTAGAAATAGGTACTTTAATCAAGCCATCAATAAAAAAAGTGAAGTTAAAAAAATTATGGATTGCTTATGGATTGCCAGTTATTGGAAAAATAATAATAGATTCTGGAGCTGTAGAAGCAATAAGTTCCGATGCATCCCTTTTGTCAATAGGGATCAAAGAGATAATAAAAAACTTCGATAATAATGAAGGCGTCGAGATCTTTGATGATCAAAATAATCTCATTGCTAAAGGAATATCAAAAATACATAGTTCAGATATCTCTAATAAAAATAATGAAATTGTCATTCATAAAGATAATTTATTAATCTTATAAAAATGATTTTTATTATTGCGATAATCAAATAAACTTGATATGTGTTAAAAGATATAGGTATTAAAGCTCAAAAAGCTGCTGAACAGGTAAAAACACTTGATTCAGATTTAAAAAATAAAATTATTGATGATATGTCAAGTCAACTACTTGAAGATAAGGATTCAATACTTGATGCAAATAATCAAGACCTACAAAATGCCTCAAATTTAAATCTCTCAAGTGCCTTAGTTGATAGGTTGACACTTTCAAAAGAGCGTTTAGTCGGTATGAGTGAGGGACTTCTAAAAATTATAGATTTAGAAGATCCTGTAAACTTAGTCACTAAATCATGGAAAACAACAGAAGGACTGAATATAGATAAAATAAGATCTCCATTCGGAGTTATTGGTGTTATTTATGAGGCTAGACCAAATGTAACAAGTGATGTATCNGCATTATGTTTGAAATCAGGCAATGCCGTAGTACTAAAGGGATCAAGTTACTGTGTTGACTCAAACAATGCAATTTTGAAATCATTACAAAAAGCCCTTAAATCTAACCATGTGGATGAAAACTCGATTCAACTAATTAAGAGTAAAGATCGGGATGATGCAATTAAATTTATGCAGCTGAAGGAGTATATTGATCTGATTGTCCCAAGAGGAGGAAGAGGTCTTATCGATACTCTTGTTGAAAATGCGAAGGTGCCATTCATACTTGATGGCGATGGAAATGTTCATTTATACATTCATGATGATGCCAAAAAAGAATACATTAATGACATCATCATTAATTCTAAAGTCCAGAGACCAGGAGTATGTAACGCACTTGAGACACTCTTAATCAATCGTAAAGTTTACAATGAAATTGGTAGAGAAATCATTTCTGAATTAATCAACAACGATGTTGANTTATTTGTTGATAAAGATATTAAGAATGAGTTTCCATCACTTGAAGAGGTAACAGAAACTCATTTTGCAACTGAGTTCCATGATCTAAAATTGGCAGTTGGTATTGTAGACACACTAGACGAAGCAATAGAGCATATTCAGGAATACTCCTCAGGACACACAGAAGGTATCATTTCCGAATCTACAAAAGCCGCTGAAAAATTTTCTAAAAGTATTGATTCCTCTGTCATTTTCATTAATACCTCAACTAGATTTACAGATGGAGAAATGTTTGGATTTGGAGCAGAAGTGGGCATCAGTACTCAAAAACTTCATGTAAGAGGGCCTATGGGTTTGGAAGCGTTGACCACCGAAAGGTATGTTGTAACTACTGAAGGGATAATTAGAAAGTGAATATGGAAGATTTGAGTCTTAAGGATTTACAGAAAAGTGGATACTTTGCTGATCAAGCCTTACTGGATGTAGTTAATGCAGCCCGTTTTTTAAATAAACCATTACTGATAGAAGGACCAGCAGGTACCGGAAAAACATTTTTAGCAAAAACCCTCTCAGGGATTCTTAATTTGGAATTAATCCGTCTCCAGTGTCATGAGGGCATTGATGAGGACAGAGCTGTATATGAATGGAATTATAAAAAACAACTTTTATCTATTCAAACTAAATCTGATACGAGTAATCTTTTTGCTGAAGAGTATCTTATCAAAAGACCCCTATTAAAAGCATTGACCTCTGAAGTTGATAACTTACTTCTTATCGATGAAATAGATCGAGCTGATGAAGAATTCGAAGCATTACTCCTAGAGATACTTGCAGAAAATCAAATCACAATTCCCGAAATGGGAACCATTACCGGCGAAGAGAACAAGGTTATAATACTGACCTCTAATAACACCAGAGAGTTATCAGATGCATTAAGAAGAAGATGCATATATCTATATCTTGATTTTCCAAACATTGAGATTGAAAAAAAGGTACTAATGAATACTGTTGAGGGAATATCAGAAGATGAAGCTATTAAATATGCCTCACTCATTGCTTTTGTAAGAAATCTCAACTTAAATAAAATACCGTCATTAATTGAATCTATTGAATGGGTAAAATTTAATATTTTCAGCAAAAGTCAAACTGATGAAAACTTAGGTATCTTACTTAAAGATAAGTCAGATCATAAATTATACCTTGAAAGTATGGAACATTTTAATGAGTCTAACAACAAATGAGTTAGCTAAATTTTCTGCTTTTTGCAAAGATAACAATTTTCACATTCCTGTAGAATCAAGCGAAATATTTTTAAAGTATAAAATAAAAAAGGATTTAAATTCACTTGAAGACAGCATAAAATATTTATATTACTTACTACCAAAAGATTACGAAAGCCAACAAACTCTTAAAAGCTTAATTTATAAATATTTTCATTATGTGATTGAAGACTTAAATAGCGCAACATTTTATATTATCGATGAATATCAAAACAATAATGAAAAACTTCTTGAACTACTTGAAGACATAAATTTAGGTAATTTAGAAGAGCTCGAACGTATGTCTGTAGATCTTATTATGAACGATATAGATGCTGATTTTACGAGACCAGTATCAGACTTATATTGGTTAAATCAAATTAAAAAATCCAAAAAATATCAAGAATTTTTTGATATGTTTAATAATCTGGAAATGTCTAATTTCTCAGAACTCACTAATCAGTTGAATAAAGAAAATATGCAGAGATTATTAGATAACTCTATTTTGGAAAAAATTATAGAGGAAAGAAATAAACAAAAAACCGCTTATAAGCCCTCAGAGCTTGAACCAAGAACACAACTTAATGAAAAAGATTTTTTATTTACCAATCAGGAGGAACGTAAATTATTACTAGAGCAAACCTATCAATTAGGGAAAAAACTAGCAATAAAATATAAGCGATTTATAAAAGACTCAAATAAAGGAAACCTATTTTTCCGAAGAACTATTCGTAAATCCTTAGAATCTGGAGGTTCATTTGAAAAGCTTATTTTCAAACCTCGGATTAAAAAAAAGCCAAAACTAACGATTTTATGTGATATTAGTGGGTCAATGGCACTGAATTCATTATTTGGTGTAACACTCCTTTACGGGATGGTTAGTAAGTTTAAATCTATTAAAGCGTTTGTCTTCATAGATGGAGCAACTGAAATATCAAAAACTCTACGATTAATTAAAAAAAATGAAATTGAAAAAATCTTTTCCAGATGGGGTGATTTTGTAAAATCTGATGGGCATTCGGACTACCAAACGTCGCTTCAGGAACTCATTAAAATCGACAATTCTGAAAAGGGAACATTAATTGTTATTGGAGATGCCCGAAATAATTATAGAAACATATCTGAAGATCTTATTGAAGACTTAGATGAAAAATATAAAAAAATATTTTGGATAAATCCAGAACAGAGTAAATATTGGAATACTGGCGATAGTCAAATGAAAAAGTTTGAAGAAATTAACTATAAGACTGTTGAAGTGAGAAACTATAAACAGTTAAAAGATTTTATTAAAGAAATAGATCTCAAAAAGGTATTATCACTATGAGTATCGGCATTTTAGGTGGGACATTTGACCCACCGCACAAAGCACATGTTGAAATTTCCAATAGAGCAATAGAACAGTATGACCTTAATCAAATTTACTTTGTTCCGTCTAAAAATCCTTGGCAAAAAGATGTTTCTACAACTTATATCGATCGCTTCAATATGACTTCTTTACTAGTTCAAGATTTTAATAATATAGAAGTTAGTAATATTGAACAATTGAATGAAAACAAGACTTATACAGTGGATACTCTTAAAAAGCTCTCAATTCCTAAAAATGAACTGTATTTCATTCTTGGTGCAGATGTAGCTGTAGATATTAAGACATGGAGTAGATATGAAGAACTTGAGAAACTCACCAACTTTTTAATTGCACCTAGAAATCATATAGATGAAAAATTATTATATGACCTTTTTCCATTTGAATATAACTTAATAGAAGGGGAGGAGCTTGATATTAGTTCATCAAACATAAGAAAGAGTTATGAAGATGGGGTTAACCTAAACTCTATAATCCCCCAAGAAGTATTAAATTATATTTCTAAAAATAACCTTTATTAATTCTTCCAAGTCTTTTTATAAAAAAGAATTGCAATAGGAAAAATCTCTAATCTTCCAACAATCATCAAAAAGCAAATAACTAATTTAGATGGTGAATCTAAAAAAGAGAAATTTCTAATTGGCCCCACTTCATTAAGTCCAGGACCAATGTTATTCATGGCAGAAGCCACGCTACTTAATACTCCCTCAAAAGATAAATTAAGACCCGCAGCACTAGTTGTTGCGCTAAGTGCAAATGTACCAAGAACAAAAATAGCAACATATAGAATAAAAAACGTTTGTACAGATTCAATCATCTTTTCTGGAAGCGCAGATTTAGACATCCGAATTTTAAATATTGCATTAGGGTAAAGTATTTTACGTATCTCATTTCTTACTGATTTTAAAAGAGCTATTACCCTAATTGTTTTTAATCCACCAGCTGTCGACCCAGCCATTCCACCTAAAAACATTAATCCTAAAATGAAAGCTCTATAGTCTACACTCCACAATTCATAATCAATATTCGTAAATCCAGTTGTTGTTATTAATGTCAGTGACGTAAATAGTGCAGAGTTGATAGCTTCTAGATATGTTTCACTGATAGATAATGTTTTAGGAATAAATATTAAGGATGAAGAAATTACTATAAATAGGTAAAATTTAAATTCTGTACTCTCAACTAGGCTTTTGAAACTTTTAAAGCTTTTGAATATGAGAGTAAACGAAATTCCAGCAATAAACATGAATAGTATTATTATCCACTTTGCTGATTGAGCCATTTCAGAAACTGATGAATTTGAAACACTGAAACCTCCTGTCGATAGTGTTGTTAGTGAGTGGTTTAAAGCTGAGTAAAATGATAACCCACTGAAATACAACATAACAGTTTCAAGTAAAGTTAATCCCGAATAAACTACCCATAATAGTTTCGCAGTATCCTGAAATCGGGGTGTTAACCTATCTGCAGTAGGTCCTGGTGATTCTGCTTTGAAGAGATTAATTCCACCTGAGCCAAGTAATGGAAGAACAGTTATCGTCAAGACCACTATTCCCATTCCACCCAGCCATTGGGTAGTTGATCTCCATATAAGTAATGAGGCACTTACAGACTCAATGTCACTTAGTATTGAAGATCCTGTTGTTGTAAAACCTGAAA
>JGI26256J51712_1000833_pt1 | contig 12573 bp, 12 predicted proteins | sample SaaInlV_150m_DNA_FD_51712 | JGI IMG/M metagenome (IMG submission 51712) | reverse complement strand
ACCGTATAGCTTAAAATTTCATTTGCGGATGCTCCGGAATACCACCAGAAAAATCCGGTCAAAGCCGCAATTACTAAAACCACCGGAACAAAAATTCCTGCGACTTGATCAGCCAAACGTGCGACCGGCGCCTTCGCGAGTTGAGCGTTTTCAACCAGACGAATGATTCGCGCCAAAGTGGTTTCACCGCCCACACGTTTCACGCGAATTGTGAGTAAACCGTTTGTGTTAAGCGTGCCTCCGGTAACTTCGGAACCATCCGACGCGGAATCACCGGAGTTTTTTTCAACCGGAACCGGTTCACCGGTCAACATCGATTCATCCACATAACTGAAACCTTCGATCACAATTCCATCTGCCGGAATGATGCTTCCCGGACGTACCCGCAAAATATCTCCGGGATGCACCAGATCTATCGAAATGTTCGATTCTTTACCCTCATGCACCAGAATTGCTTCTTTGGGACGCAGCTTTAACAACGAACTGATGGCTGCGGAAGCACGACTTTTGCTTTTTGCTTCCAGTGATTTTCCCAACAAAATTAGTGCGATAATTACACCAGCGGTTTCAAAGTAAAAGCCTTCCACATTCAACTCTGTACCAAACATATTCCACAAACTAAAGCCGACTGCAGCCGCGGTTCCCATGGCAACGAGAGTGTCCATGTTCGGATTGCGGTGAACGAAAGTGGAAAAACCTTTAGTGTAAAAATCACGTCCGGCCCAGAGAACCGGCAAGGTCAAGAGCAATTGAATCAGTCCATAACGTAGCGGATTCGTTTCAGGAGCAATCCAGACTGGGAGTGGAAATCCGAGCATCGGCCCCATCGCCAGCAAAACCAGTGGTACACTAAACACAATTGCTAACCACATTTTTCCGCGGAATTTCACATAGTCCTGTTCCGACTTCTCCGAGGGTTCCGGAATATCATCCGAATCTTTCAGACGATGAGCTTCAAAACCCGCAGCTTCAACCGCTGATTCCAATTTAGCTGGATTAGCGATTTCGGGATTATAGCGGAACAGATGCCCTGTTCAAGGCAAAATTTACTTCCGCCAATTCGACACCATCCACTCCACCTAAGGCCTTTTCGACAGAACTTACACAGCCGGCGCAGGTCATACCCTGAATATCTAATTTGATAACCTCTATTTCTTGCTCCATTTTTTCTCCGTATCTCATAAGACAATTTTGCTATTTCAATGTACCTTATGGGGGTATGTTGTTTATGTCAAGCTTTTTTGAATTTTTCAGTTTAATTAAGAGCGTCTACGTAAATTTACTAATAGAGCTATTTAGCATTTATAATTAGACTTACTGATTNTTTTTTATCCAGTTCAGCTTTAACTTGAAAAAACCGATGTTCATTTTACTGTTTTTCAGGTTAGAATATCAGTAGAAAACTGATAACCAATTGATTTACTTTTTTAGCATTATAGTTTCATGTCACAAACAGCCTCGATACCGGATTATGATTATTCTGTAGCAAAAGCTTTCACAATTTCCACGCTGGTCTGGGGTGCGATAGGCATGAGTGTAGGGCTAACNATTGCGCTGGAACTCGTCTTTCCGCAGTTAAACGCTGATTTACCCTGGCTCAGTTTTAACAGACTGCGTCCACTGCATACCAACGCGGTTATTTTCGGTTTTACCNTGGCCGGAGTCTTTGCCACGTGGTATTACGTTTCTCAGCGTGTGCTTAAGGTACGTATGGTTTTGCCGGCAGTAGGTAAATTTCATGTGATACTTTTCAATCTGATTATAATCCTGGCTGCATACACGCTGCTCGCCGGACATACATCTTCTAAAGAATATCATGAACTACCNTGGTGGCTTGATATTTTAGTGGTAATTATGTGGCTCACCTGGGGTGTTCATATTTTTGCCATGCTAGGCGCACGCAAAGAAAAAACGCTCTATGTTTCCATCTGGTATTACGTAGCCTGTTTTATCGCGGTGAGCATGCTCTACCTGATCAATGGGTTGGCAATTCCAACCTGGTTCGTCACACAAACAGGTAACTGGTGGCACTCAGTCTCCATGTTCGCCGGAACAAACGACGCACAGGTTCAGTGGTGGTTTGGACACAATGCGGTGGCTTTTGTACTTACAGTACCGATCATCGCGATTTCCTACTATTTCATTCCTAAACAAGCCAACCAGCCGGTTTATTCTTATCGACTCTCCCTCTGGTCATTCTGGGGTTTAATGTTCGTCTACCTCTGGGCCGGCCCACATCACATGATGTATTCAACAATTCCGTCCTGGGTACAGACTTTGGGAATGGTCTTTTCACTGGTTNTAATCATTCCGTCCTGGGGATCAATGGTCAATTTATTGTTGACCATGTCAGGTAAATGGGAACAGTTAAAAACAGATCCAATTGCAAAATTCCTCATCATCGGCAGTACGTTTTATGGCTTTGCGACGTTGGAAGGACCAATTCAAGCCATCAAATCAGTTAATGCAATTGCGCATTTTACGGACTGGATCATAGGTCATGTTCATAATGGAACACTGGGCTGGGTTTCATTTACAATAATTGGAGCAATTTATCACATGGTTCCAAGAATGTGGAAGACCAAATTGTATTCTGAACGCCTCGCTGAAAATCAATTTTGGATTCAGACTTTGGGCATAGTTTTTTACTTTTCAAGTATGTGGATCGCAGGAATTACACAAGGTGCAATGTGGAGAACAACCGATCAGTTTGGTTCACTAGCCTACTCTTTTCTGGACACCGTAAATGTTATGGTTCCTTACTGGGCGCTCAGGGCAGTCGGAGGCAGTCTCTTCCTGATAGGGTTTTTCATGTTCTTTTATAATATTCACCGCACAATCCGTGGAGCAGCAGCATTTCAGGCACAAGCCGAAGCTAAGTCAGCTCTCGACAGCGGATCAGCAACTTAATCAAAGGGAAAGCGCATGTTTGAGTTCATCGAACGTAATTCGCTCTTGCTGGGGCTTTGTATTTTTATTACGATTACCATTGGCGGTATTGTTGAAATTGTCCCGTCTTTTACGCAAAATTCACGTCCAATCGAAGGACTGAAACCTTATTCTGCCCTTGAAATGGCAGGAAGGCAAATTTACATCAGGGAAAGTTGTAATGCCTGTCATTCACAGTTGATCCGTCCTTTTAAGTCTGAAACTGATCGTTACGGCGCATATTCACTTTCCGGAGAATATGCTTACGACCGTCCTTTTCTGTGGGGTTCCCGCCGTACTGGTCCGGATTTGCACCGTATCGGAAATTACCGTACAACAGACTGGCATGAAGCACATTTCATCAATGCGCGTAACGTCAGCCCCGGTTCAGTGATGCCGAATTTTCCATGGTTCTTTGAAGATAACGTTGATTTTGGAACTGTACACGCGGAAATTATAACTGTAAAAACGATTTTCGGTGTGCCCTATGATCAGGGAGACAATCCAAAATCAGGCAGTCTGAAAGAAATAAAGGCCATGGGACTTGTTGAGGCAGCAGAAATTGTCAAGGACATGAAAACTCAGGCGATCAAAGATGCACTTGCGAAAGGTGAGGTAAAGGATATTGTGGCGATGATTGCTTATCTGAACAGGATGAAATAACTTAAGCTAATTTTTTGTAAAGAAACAAAGATGGTTTGGCAACAATGGCTCTTCGTAATTATGACGGTTTTTATGGCTGTCTCTCTCTACGGTTTCCTCTGGTACATGTACAGTTCAAAAGAACGCGGAGCCGGTATTGAGAAAAGAGGGAAAATTATTTTCTCCGATACGCCGCTTGAACCGCGTATCAGCAAATAAAGAAATAAGACGAACTGATGCTTTTTTTAATCACAATCTTAGAATTCATCAACTGAAGAACTTATGTGGGCCTTAATAAATGATACGGCAACACAGATAACTCTGGTAGTTTCTGTCATCCTGATTGTTGCCATGGTGATTATCATAAAATATGTGCTCCGTCACATGCGGGATAGTTCTGCGGCGGTTCCGGCTGGAGAACATACCTACGATGGAATTGCGGAAGGACTAAGCCCTACTCCGGTTGGAATGCACCTGATAATGTGCGGACTTGTCTTGTTTTTCTTCTGGTATATCTTTGTCGGTTATCCGATTTGGAGTTGGAATCAGGCTGATCAGTATGATGAGGAAGTTTCTACATACAAACAAAACTTTGACGAAACGTGGAAAAACGCGGATAAAAACACGCTGATTGCGATGGGTGAATCAATTTTCAACGCAAAATGCGTGGCTTGTCATGGTTATACAGGTGAAGGTCAAAACGGTATGGCAGCAAATTTGGTGGAATACGGTACTGAGAAACACATCTCCGGAGTCATCCGGAAAGGTTCAAAAGGACTAGGTTATCTGATTCCGGAAATGCCTCCGCAGACGGTTGTCATCGAAGCGATGTTTGGAAAAGAAAATCTGGACGGAAATATAAATAATGTTGCCGCATACGTGATGCAGCTTTCCGGACGGACAGCAAAACATGGAGATCCTGCTGCAGGACAAAAAGTGTTTGTGGCAGTTTGTCAGTCTTGTCATGGACCTGAAGGAAATGGTAAAGGAGCGGCAGGTAATATACCTAATTTCCCAAAGATCTTACCACTTATGCGACTGATGTGGATGTGATCCGCACACTTCAATTAGGCAAGAAAGGTAGTATTGGTACCATGCCGAATTTTGCTGAAGAAGGAACTCTCAGTGAAATTCAGTATCGCGCTGTTGCGGCCTTTGTCAGTACAGAACTAAACGAATAATAATTTTACATTTTCTGGAGCATACAATGTACGGATTACAAGGATTGCTTGCATTTCTCATTCTGGTGGTTACTTTAGTAGGAATTGTGGCAGGTCTTGGTTACAAGGCTTTAGTGATTCAACAGGAAAATGCTACCAACTACTATCAGGTTGACCGCTGATTATTTTCGGTTCTACTCCTGCCTCTGCTTAACAGTTTCCTGCTTTCTCTTGATCAGCATAAATTCCTGCTGATGAAAAAAACTAACATGTCTCTTTTGCCTGTTTTTTAACAGGAAACAGTACGGAAAATTACTGACACTTTTTATCAGCGAATTCATGGTTCCCCCAAATTCATTAAGACACGAAACTGAAGCATCAGGCTTGCGTGCCTGGATTTCAAAAACACCATATTACAAACTTAGGCATCGCGCATTTTTGCTTTTCACCGTATTTGCGTTAATTCTTCCATTTATTAAAATTAACGGGAATCAAGTTTTTTTACTTTCTTTCCTGCATCTGGAGTTTCATCTTTTTGGTGTTTCCTATGATATGCAGGAACTCTATTTGATACCGCTGATTTTGATTCTGGCCTTTGTTTTTGTCTTCCTGGCGACTTCCTTAGGTGGCAGAATGTGGTGCGGCTGGGGCTGTCCACAAACCATGTTCCGTACTCTCTATCGAGATTTTATTCAGGAAAAATTACTTGGCCTACGCAAATTTCACCTTAAGACACGTCCACTCAAATTACAAAAGTGGCCGGAACGTTTTAAATTTCTGCTTGGTATTCTGCTTTTAACACCTTTGATGTTTGCTGCTTCCGCCAACATCCTCTGGTTTTTTGTGGCACCTCAGGAATTTTTTTACCTGCTGCTGAACCATCCTCAAGAACACACCTTTCTCTTTGCTTTTTGGGTTCTGCTGGCGTTGTTTCTGATCATTGATATCAGTTGGTTTGGAGAAAATTTTTGCCACTATGTCTGTCCATACGCACGTATCCAAACTGTACTGTTTGACGAAGATACACCGGTTGCCATCTATGACAAAGCAAGAGGTGACAACACAGATGGTTCCAGAAGCAACCGCAACAAGAAGGGCGTAGTTGACAGCAGCGGAGATTGTACAGGATGTCTGGCCTGTGTACGTATTTGTCCGGCGAAAATTGATATCCGTGATGGACTGCAACTTGCCTGTATTGCTTGTCTCGAATGTTCGGATGCATGTGCGCCGGTGATGCAGCGTTTAGCAAAAAAGAACCTGATCAGCTGGACCAGTGAAAAAGTGTTAGCAGGTTTCAAATTAAACTTATTACGCCCGAGAGTCTGGTATTATGCAACAATAATTGTCATAATTTCTGCTATCCTGTTCTATAGCGGTGGTAACCGTGAAACTCTGCTTAACATAAACCGCACAACTCAATTGTATAAGTTGAAAGATGAGGGGAAAAGCGTTGAAAATCACTATGTGCTGCTGCTCACAAATATAGATGACAAAGCCCATACATTCAGCATCGAAACTAAAAATCTAAACGGTTTAACAATCAAAAGACCGCGCAGACCTTTTTTAATTAAAGCAGGAGGACGTGTGCGAAAAGTTCTTATCATCAGCACTTCAAAATTGCTGGTCAATAATTCGGCAGGTAATACTTCACTGGACTTCATAATCAGAGCATTTGCGACTGATGATCCGGAGAATATATTTTCCGAACATTCATCTTTTTTCATGTTTCCCGCTGCGGGAGAAGTCCGGATGAAGCCTTAAAACTGTATGACAATGAATGAAGCAAAAGATACGGTCAGCTTAAAGAAACCTGATAACCGCTGGGCATGGGGCATTTCAATTGTCTTCCTGATCTTTATAGCGTTAATTATTTTGACTGTAAAAATTGCTACAGTGGATTATCCGGTAGAAATGGATAATCACTTCCGGCAGGATTATCATTATGTCGATGCAAACATCAACGAACTGCAGCTCATGTCAGAGGAATTCGATGCGCAAGGTTTAAAACTACATTTTCCGGAGCAGTTAAAACTCGGCGCAAATAGTTTTTCATTTTTACTGCAGGACTCCAGCGGTGAGCCAGTTAGGGACGCTGCTCTGCATTTGCTTGTAACCCGTGAAGCAACTACGCAGGATGATATTGACGCAGGCTTGCTCGTTTACAGAAACAGTAAATATCACGCAGAGCCGGTTGAGTTATCACAACCCGGAATTTGGATCTTAAATGTAGAAGTGAAACTGGCAGAGTTGAGCATAATCAGGAAGTCACATCTCACTATACCGTATTCAAAAGATTTCAAATCTCCGCAGACCAGAAGAGTAAACGCACGTGCCAGAAAAGCTTCCCTGGAAAAATGATTTTTCCATGATTCACAATTCAACAAAAACATTCAATGAATAATGAAAGTGTGGACATTGCGGAAGGCGTAAAAACTCTTTTGCCGGACTTTGAGTCAGCGGCTTTTCGTGAACGTTATGTTGCAGAAAGAGCAGATGGTTTATTTGAAACACGGCTCCTGATCAAAGGTCTACGCTGCGCAGGTTGTGTACATACCAGTGAATCCCTTTTGCGTAAAATTCCAGGTGTGGTGGAAGCAGAAGTCAATTACAGCAACCACCGCGCCCGTTTCGTCTGGAACCCAAAGCAAGCCTCGCTCAAATCTGCCCTTGAGTCATTACAGGAATCAGGTTTTGAAGGTCTGCCTCAAGCCTTAGTTGATCTCAACCAACCTCAACAAAAAGACGAAGCAGAAAGTTATAAACGTCTGGTTGTTGCGATCTTTTGTTCAATGAACATCATGTGGATTGCAATTGCGCAATATGCAGGATATTTTTCCGGAATGGAGCAACGTTACCGCGATTTATTCAATTTAGCAGGATTTGTGTTGTCAACACCGGTATTGTTTTACTCCGGAACTGTCTTCAAGGCGCTTGGCAGGCAATTCGGCAACATTCACTGACAATGGATTTTCAGGTTGCATTCAGCAGTCTACTGATTTATGCCTATAGCATATATGCTGCAGTCAGTAGAACAGGCGATACTTATTTTGAAGCAGTTGCCATGTTTATTACTTTCCTTTCTGTAGGAAAATACCTGGAAAAACTTTCCATCCGTAGAATCTCTGAAGCAAGTAGTTTTTTCCAGAATCTGCTTCCATTTTCTGCAACTAGGATTATCAAAGATAGTGAAAATAACGAAACAAAAACTACAGTTCGGCTTGAAGACGTTGAACCCGGCTGGATTTTGGAAGTAAAAGCAGGTGAGCGAGTTGCCGCGGATGGCANAGTTCTGTACGGCACCTCAATGGTTGACGAATCACANTTGACAGGTGAATCACTGCCTGTGCAAAAAGAATGTGGTGCNTTNCTGACCAGCGGTNGTATTAATCAACAGGGTGTCCTGCAGTTTCAAGTGACAAAAAAAGTGGCGGATTCCACCCTTTCCAGAATTGTCAGACTGATCAATGATGCACTCAGCAGAAAACCACGCACCAGAGTTCTGGCTGATCTGCTCGCAAAATATTTTGTCTCCGGAGTCAGCTTAACTGCATTGCTGACTTTCAGCTGGAATTTTCAGCAATACGGATCTATAGAATCTGCTCTAGTGCATGGAGTTGCTGTGCTGATAATTGCCTGCCCCTGCGCGCTTTCACTGGCAACACCGATTGCAGTCTTGAGCGGACTTTCTGCAGCGACAAAACGCAAAATTCTTTTTAGAAGCGGAGTCCAGTTTGAAACATTAGAAAGTGTTACTGACCTTGTTTTTGATAAAACCGGAACTTTAACCGAAGGTTCACCTGAAGTCAAAAACTGTGTCTGGTTTTCCCTGAAAGAAGAATCCGCGGCACTCTCGTTAGTTGAAAACTCGAATCACCCAATTTCCGGAGCTGTCCGACGTTACTTGAATAAAAGTGGAGCAGTTGTCAACCCTGCGCAGGATCTTGACAGTTTCGAGGAACTTGCCGGAAAAGGTGTCAGCATGAAAATTTCTTCACAGACATTTTATGGCGGCAGTATGGCTTTCATGGAAGAATCCGGAGTCTTGATTTCAGCTCAGCAAAAACAGCAGATTTTGGAATTACGGCAGCAAAGACCTGCCTTATTTTTCTTTGCGCAAAAAAATGATTTACATGCAGTTACTGAATTAACAGCTGTTTTTTCAATCCATGATCCAGTACGTATTCAAAGTAGAGAGACGATTCAAAACCTGCAAAAAATGGGTTTAAGCACTCATTTACTCACAGGAGACCATCCTGCGGTTGCTGCATCAGTGGCGCAGGAATGTGGCTTTTCGGCAAATAATGTCCACTCTTCGGTTGATCCGGAAGGCAAAGCGGAATTTATTGAAGCTTTACAAAAAGAGGATCGAATTGTGATTATGGTCGGAGACGGAATCAATGACGCACCTGCACTGGCACGTGCGGATATCGGTATTGCTATGGGTTCTTCTGCAGACAAAGCTTTGGAAATTTCTGATATAGTTTTGCTGAATAATAATCCTGGAGACATTGCTGAAGCACTGCGGATTTCACGTAAGACTTACAGTTTGATCCGTCAAAATTTGGCTCTTTCTGTAATCTATAATATTGTCGCCATTCCGGTTGCAGTCGCCGGTTGGGTCATTCCGCTGGTTGCTGCCTTGTCAATGTCTCTTTCTTCACTGTTGGTTGTGTTGAATTCGTTGCGGATGAATTATCGAAAAAATTCCTGAACATTATCAACTGCTCAAACTCAGAAACTAACAAATGGATATCCTTCCGCTGCTGATTGGTATTTCGCTAACTTTGGGATTGATCGGTTTACTGGGATTTTTATGGGGTATGAAGCACGGTATGTTCGATGATCCGGAAGGAACCCGCTACCGTATCCTGCTTGATGATCAGGAAGAAGATGAATATCAGGAAATGCTCGCAAATGAAGAAACAAACAAAAACAATCCAAACAACTAAATCATAACTTTCAAGAAGATCATTATGTGGTTATAACGAGAAACCTTACCCAGGGAAATAACAAAAGGAAACTGAAGATTAAATATCTTGTTAAAGCTTGTTCAGGTATTCAACAACAAGCTCAATTTCTTCGTCAGTCAAACCCATATTCGGCATAAGAGTCCCTGACTTGATTGATTTAGGATCTTTCAGCCAAGCCTTCAAATTTTCAGTATTGTTTTCCATAGTACCGGCAACAATGCGCTCCCTTTCACGCAGACCCTTCAAGGTCGGCCCAACCTTACCATATGCATCCTCAACACCAGGAATAATGTGGCATGATCCACATGATTTGGTTCTTAAAAGCACTTTGACATTCGGAGCAGCCAAAGCATTCCCGCTCACAAACATGACCGTGACAAGAAATACTAACCCAGGACCGATGAACGAAACGACTGTTTCACACTGCTTATGTCTGAGAATATTACGAAAATAATCTAATTTTAAGGCGCTAAAAACCCTCCTGAATTGAATATCCGGCATTATTGTTTGTCCTGTAGTTCTGAAGTTATTGTATAAAAAATAGGGGAAATATCCTGAGAATCAAAAGAGTCCCGGACGCAAGCAGGCATCCGGAACTCAGTAACAGTCCTGTCGAATTTAGGGGACGATCTTATAGACCGTATCACGGGAACCAAAAGGGCCCATCGACTCAGATGTCAATGCATATACATTACCTTTGAGATCTTGTAACACAGCCTGTACATGCGTGACGAAATCATCATTGGTTACATTAACCCGCTCAAAGCCCCACTTGCCGCCAGAGTTAGTAGCTACGTAGAGTCTACCACTCTTCCCACCGAAGCTCATGCTCCAATCACCAAAAAAGTATTTACCTTGCCAAGGAACATGGTTAGCACGGTAAACACTACCGCCTTGCACGTTCACACCAAAGCAGTTTTTACCACCGAATTTATTGCAGTGGTTGTAGGCAATGATCGGTGCTATCATGTTGGCATTATCACAGGAACTAAGGTGCTTGTTAGGGTTATGATAATCGAAACATTCGTTTCCTTCCATTACACGCCAGCCGTAATTACCACCTTTGGTAACAATGTCTATTTCTTCATAACTGTTTTGCTGCACGTCGGCCACGAAAAGTTGACGCTCACCGCCTGTGTCAAAAGTCATACGCCAAGGATTGCGGAAGCCATAAGCAAAAATTTCAGGTCTTGCTCCATTTTTACTGACAAATGGGTTGTCGCCGGGAATACCGTATTCCAAGCCTTTAGCTTTTTTATTCACATCGATCCGTAGAATCTTGCCGAGAAGAGTACTCAGGTCTTGGCCATTGCCAATATCCTTGTTATGACCATAACCCCAGTCGTCAGCGAATCCACCATCTCCCAAACCGATGTATAAATAACCATCCGGGCCGAATTCCAAGGCACCGCCGTTATGATTGAATTGCGGTTGCGCTATTTTCATCAGCACCCGTTCTGAACCGGCATCAGCAACATTAGGGTTCTCAGACACAGTGAACTCAGACACATATGAGGTGTGGTGACCGAAAATTTCATGTAGCAGATCCTCTTCATCCCGAACTGTGTCGCGGCTTGAATAGACATAGAACTTACCGTTTTTCTTGTAATTAGGGTGGAAGGCGAGCCCCAATGTACCGCGCTCGTCAAAGCGTACGTATGGGTCTATGATCTTTGCCCTGAGGTCTAGAAAGGGTTCCGGACGGATTGATCCGTCGGCATTTATCACGACGATTGCACCGGTTTGTTGCATAATAAAAATCCTGCCACTCCCGTCCGGTACTTCCTTTAGATCCACTGGGGACTGTAGGCCACTTGCAAATACTTCGACTTTGACCTCCAAGGCCAAAGCAGGACTAGAAAACAATACACAGATTACGGCTGTAAATCCAACAAACAATACATTAAGTAGTTTTTTCATAACAATTCCTCGCTTAAAATTAGTTGATTAAGAAACATTTAATAATATGTTGAACAATTCCTTTCTTTGTTAAGAGTTAACAAGATTGAATTAATGCCTCCTGGAATTAGCCATAATCACTCACCACTTGGTAATGACTATTAGCATTTTCTTTTTTAAAGGAATCATAATATTTTGTCAAGTTAAAGTAAAAACACATTCTATAATATTGCTAACAGCGTAGATTTAATAAGATGATAATTTCCGGCTTTGTATTTCACCCGAACGGCCTTTTGACTCCGCTCAAGAAGCGTCCCGGGCTACAGTTCAGAAATAGCACCCCGTAATTATTCTTACATAACCCTTTTCCCGTTACGGCGAACTGGGGTACAAGAGTCTTTTTTGTGACTGAAAGGAGTTTAAGGCGTGATATTTTTTAACTTTGTTTCATTCAGCTTCGCTCTTAACATTAGCTGAACATTTTCCAAATTCGCGAACTAAGAGGTGAGCCCCGACCGATTCGGAGACATGCTCGCAAGGTCTGCCGTTTAAACTTCCCTCTACACCCTGCATGTTGTAGTCTATTCGTTTTAATTCCTGAAAAATATACACCATGAAAAACAGCAGTAATTCAAATTCCCCCGCTGAGATTCCCACCATTCCCTTGGATTATCAAGAATTTCCAGTCGAAGAGGTTCAGCAACGTGCGCTGGAGTACTACGAAAATATGAAACGGCGTAGAACGGTTCGTGATTTTTCAGCACGTCATGTGCCGCTTGATATTATTGAAAATTGTATACGTACCGCTGACACAGCACCGAACGGAGCAAATCTGCATCCGTGGCATTTTGTGGTGGTTTCTGATCAGGAAATAAAGAGTGAAATCAGGCAGGCTGCGGAAAAAGAGGAACAGGACTTTTATAAGAGTCGCGCAAGTAGAGAATGGCTTGAAGTACTCGCTCCGCTGGGGACTG
>JGI26256J51712_1000808_pt1 | contig 12814 bp, 10 predicted proteins | sample SaaInlV_150m_DNA_FD_51712 | JGI IMG/M metagenome (IMG submission 51712) | reverse complement strand
TGGCGACTGATTGAGTTGCCGTGAGACGGTCGACTGGTTTTTGTTGGATAAAGAAGTCCTGTTCCTCCATGCTGCCAGAGAGGTCAACGGCCAACATTAAATCGCGACCGGTGACCGCCATTTCGACAGGNTCTCCCAGCCACTGAGGACGTATGCCCGCGATAATTAAGCAACACCACGCAATAATAGCCAGATAAAAAGGCCACGATTTAGCGTTAATGGTTTTTTTCTCAGGAGTATCTGATTGAAAGTCTTCAATAAAAGGCACACGTAATGCGGCCTGATTGTGTGGGTTAATAGCTGGGAGAAGACGGGCTAGCCAAGGGAGCGGTAAAGCGGCTAAAACCCAGAGCCATTCAACGTGAATCACTTCTCATTCCCTTTCACGGCAGTAAGCCATTGCTCTGAGAACTCAAATAAGGGTTTGAGGTCGCTATTAATCGTGCGCTGATAAGGGTTGTTTATCAGTTGTTGGCCTTGAATAGAAGAAAACTTTTTTTCTTTAAAAGGGCGGTCTAAAAATTCAAGCCATGCCTGACCGGTAAGGCTGGCAACTTGTTCGGGTGGGTAAACACTGATTGCAGTGCGGCGCAATAAGGCAGATAAGGCAGTCAATTTACGTGGGTCATCCCAATCTTTTTTCATTTGAATCTGTGACAATAAATGGCGGGCGGATTTCACGGCTGTTTTACGCGTGATTTTTTTATAGCTCCAGAACATTAGTATAATGACTGTGATTGTTAACAATAACGCCAGCCACCAGCCGAATGCGGGGGGCCACCAGATAATAGGGTCGGGTAAATGAATATCTCTAATGGCTAATGGATTAGAAGGCATTAGTTCTTACGGCAAAGGATTGCGATTGGGTCATCATGGGTACTACAAAAATAACTGTGAATCGTGCGTTTTTTGGCTAATTGATGAAGCTTAAGTTGCTGTTGTTGAAAGCGTTGTTGATAATTTTCTAGCCGCTGCGGGTTGGCTGTATTAAGAGTTACATCGGTAAAACCGTCGGTAAAACGGTAATGACCATTTTTAGGCAGTGTACTTTCGAGGGGGTCAGACACCATAATAAGCACCACGTCACAATGTTTTGCGAGTTGTGACAGGTGCGGTTCACAGCTTGCATCCAGACCGCGAAAATCACTAATCAAGTAGACTAAACTACCGGGCTTAACATGTCGGCATAATCGCATCAGTGTATGTGCTAAGGTTTGTTGACTTGTCTGGGCTGGCTGGGAATGTTCTTTTTCAGCGCGTATCAGTTCGTGAAATAATCGTAAAACAGCCTGACGACCATTTTGCGGTTTAATTTCACGTTGTGTTTGGTGGGTGAAGATCTGTCCGCCAATACGGTCGCCTTGACGAAGAGCACTCCAAGCGAGTAAAGATGCTAGGCGAGCGGCTTGCACCGACTTGAAAACACCACGGGTGGCAAAAAACATAGAAGGTCTTAAGTCCACAGATAAGAAGACGGGTCGCTCGCGTTCTTCACGAAAGAGTTTGGTATAGGGTTTACCCGTACGGGCAGTAACACGCCAATCGATACTGCGGATGTCATCGCCGGGTTGATACAGCCGAGCCTCATCAAATTCCATCCCGCGCCCCTTGGTGCTGGATAAATAGCCGCCACTTTGTTTTGATTTTATGGTGCTATGGTCAAGGTTCACTTGACGGGCGCCGGCAGACAAGCGAATGAGGTTGTTAAATTGAATTTGAATGCGCTCATCAGGGGTTAAAGAAAGCGATGTTTTCATTAGGGAACAGGTATTCTGAGGATAAGTTCCTTGATAAAGTGATCGGCGGTAATACCCTCAGCTTCGGCTTCATAAGAAAGTATAATTCGATGACGAAGGACATCAAAAGCGAGTTCTTGAATGTCTTCGGGGCCGACAAAATCACGTTCAGCTAACCAGGCCTTGGCCCGGGCACAACGGTCTAGTGCAATAGTCGCGCGTGGGCTTGCTCCAAATTGTAGCCATTGTGCTAAGTCATCGCCGTAGGCATGGGGTTGGCGTGTCGCTAAAATAATTTGTAGTAAATAGTCTTGAAGGTGCTCAGCCATATAGACATTAAGCACTTCTTTACGTGCAGTAAAAATGGCTGATTGACTGATAGGCTTGCTGTCAATAGCGGTATTATTTTTTTCCCCTAAAGCTTCTTGCCGGGCAAGGGTTAGAATTTGTTTTTCATGTTCTGGTTTTGGGAAGTCAACATTCACATGTAATAAGAAGCGGTCTAGTTGCGCCTCAGGAAGTGGGTAAGTGCCCTCTTGCTCAATAGGATTCTGAGTGGCCATGACGAGGAAAAGTTCCGGTAAGGGATAACTCGTTGACCCTACTGTAATTTGTCGTTCAGCCATGGCTTCAAGTAATGCGGCTTGCACTTTAGCAGGCGATCGGTTGATTTCATCGGCTAACACAAGATTATGAAATAACGGACCTTTTTGGAATTCAAAAGTGCTAGTTTGCGGGCGATAAATTTCGGTACCGGTTAGGTCAGCAGGCAATAAGTCTGGGGTAAATTGAACGCGGTGGAAGTTTGTTTCAATACCTTGACTTAGGCAATTAATGGCGCGTGTTTTTGCTAATCCCGGAGCACCTTCAACTAAAAGATGGCCGTCAGCGAGTAACGCGATTAACATGCGGTTAATTAAATTTTCCTGACCAATAATATGTTGACCAAGATAAGATCTGAGTTGCTTGATGGCTTCGATTGCTGTGTTGTTAATCTGGTTCATGAAGTCAAAATGTAATGAATTAAAGGGCTAGCGACTGAAGCATTATGCACATTCAGAAAGGCACATATTTTAGCTCAGTTTAGGTTGAAAAAAAACCTTTAGTAAGGCTGATAATGGATTGTTTTTTCGTAGAGGCATAGATAGAAAGATAACCTGATTGTTTGCTTTTTTCGGTACAATTGTGCTTTGCCATTAAATTATTTAAGTATTATGCGTTCTTATAAAGAGTCTCCGGTGGCGACCACCCAATTGCCCCCGGGTATTGCTTTTATTATCGGTAATGAGGCCGCTGAGCGATTTAGTTATTATGGTATGCGCTCAATTCTTGTGGTTTTTATGACTCAGTATCTCATGAATGCTTCCGGTCAACTGGCTGTTATGTCAGAACAAGAGGCGCAGGGGTATTTTCACCTGTTTGTTTCTGCCGTGTATATTACCCCGGTATTAGGTGCTTTGTTGGCAGATGGTGTGTGGGGTAAATACCGGACCATTATTTATTTATCGGTGGTTTATTGTTTAGGTCATTTCGTACTGGCGTTGGATGATACGCGGATGGGTTTGTTACTGGGCCAGTCATTAATTGCCTTAGGTGCCGGGGGCATTAAACCTTGTGTTTCGGCACATGTGGGTGATCAGTTTGGTCGTTCTAATCAGTTTCTATTAAGCAAGGTGTTTAGTGGGTTTTATCTGGCTATTAATTTAGGAGCCTTCTTTTCAATGTTAGCAATTCCCTGGATATTAGAACATTATGGCGCAAAGTCTGCCTTTTTACTCCCCGGTATTTTAATGTTATTGGCAACAGTTATTTTCTGGTCTGGTCGTTATCGTTTTGTGCATATTCCTCCCGCGGGCAAGGTTTTTTTAAGTGATGTTTTTAGTAACACCGGTATTAAAGTACTGGGTAAGTTGTCTGTTATTTATATTTTTATTGCGGTATTTTGGGCGTTGTTTGACCAAACCGGTTCGTCTTGGGTGTTACAGGCGCAGAAAATGGACCGACAACTTTGGGGTTTTGATATTCTACCGTCGCAAATTCAGGCCGTTAATCCTTTGTTGATTATAATGTTAGTCCCGTTGTTTTCTTATTATCTTTATCCGCAATTAAATAAATGGTTTAACTTAACGGCATTAAGAAAAATTGCCATTGGGTTATTTGTTACAACCCTTGCTTTTATGATTCCGAGTTGGATACAAATGCAAATTGACGTGGGTTTAAGGCCTCATATTGGTTGGCAGTTGTGTGCGTATTTACTGTTGACGTCAGCGGAAGTTATGGTCTCGATTACTTGTCTTGAGTTCTCTTATACGCAAGCGCCGAAAACAATGAAGTCCTTTGTTATGGCTTTTTATATGTTGTCAGTGGCGGTCGGAAATTTGTTTACCAGTGCCGTTAATTTCTTTATACAGAATGATGATGGGAGTAGTAAACTGGCAGGCGCGGACTACTTTTGGTTTTTTACTTTGTTAATGTTAGCGACGGCTTTATTGTTTATATGGGTGTCGCGTAATTATACTGAAACGACTTATTTACAAGATGAATGTTAATGTGAAGAATATTTTAGTGACCGGTTGTTCTACCGGTATTGGCCTTGATGCTATCGAGGCATTAAGGACACGCGGTTATCGAGTGATTGCATCGGCTAGAAAGAGTGAAGATGTTAACAGATTGGCAGCGTTGGGTTTTGACGCCATTCAACTTGACTTGAACGACAGTGACAGCATTCGAGGCGGCGTTGCGAAAGTTGCTAAATTAACGGATGGAAAAATTGATGCTTTATTTAACAATGCAGGGTTTGGTCAGCCCGGTGCGGTAGAAGATTTAACGCGAGACGTATTGCGACAGCAATTTGAAACCAATGTTTTTGGTTGTCATGAATTAACCTGTTTGATTTTGCCTTATATGCGCAAAAATGGGCAAGGACGCATTATTTTTAATAGTTCTGTTTTAGGATTCGCGGCAATGCGGTTTAGAGGGGCTTATAATGCCAGTAAATTTGCGCTGGAGGGCTTGGTAGATACCTTGCGTTTAGAATTACACGGAACTAATATTCAGGTTGTTTTAATTGAGCCAGGGCCTATTTTAAGTGCCTTTAGAACGAATGCTTTTGCATTGTATAAGGCCAACATTAATAAGGACAAAAGCGCTCATTTAGAGACCTACTTAGCGTTAGAGGCGCGTCTTGAGACGGTGGGTGCAGCGGTGCCCTTTACGTTGCCTGCCAGTGCAGTGAGTACCAAGGTGATTGCCGCACTTGAATCATCGAGGCCACGCATACGTTACTACGTTACCGTGCCGACCTATTTATTTGCTTATTTAAAAAGGCTTTTGCCCGGGCGCTGGTTGGATACAATTTTGAGGCAGGTTAACTAATTGGAAGTCATTTTTTATAGAGTCTTTTTAAATGCGTAAAGTAACTCAAGTTTTAGTCTTACTTTTGAGTTGTGTTTTTTTTTATGGTTGTAGCGCGACCAAGCCGTCTAATATAAAAAATATATGCGCAATTTTTGGTGAGAAGGAGGATTGGTATGATCATGCCAATGACGCTTATCAGCGGTGGGGATCATCGATTCCCGTCATGATGTCAATGATGTACCAAGAGTCGAGTTTTAACGCGGATGCCAAGCCCCCCCGAACAACTTTTTTATGGATTTTTCCAGGNCCTCGGCTAACATCGGCTTTTGGTTATGCACAAGCACTTGATATGACCTGGGATGGTTATCTGGAAAAAACCGGGCGGTGGTTTGCTGATCGAAATGATTTTGAGGATGCTATTGATTTTATTGGCTGGTATAACAATCAAAGTCATAAGCAGTCTAATATTGGGCTAAATGATAGTTATCATTTGTATTTGGCTTACCATGAGGGTCACGGCGGTTTTAATCGACGTAGTTTTAAGGGAAAATCATGGTTGAAGGCTGCAGCACGCAAGGTCTCGGCGCGTTCGCGCCAATATCAACGTCAACTTAAGGGTTGCGAACATCGATTTGAATCAGGGTGGTGGTTTTTTTAGATGAAAGTAATAATGTTATCCGGGGTGCCTCTGTGACAAAACATATTGGATCAATGGTTTTATTGTTTTTGATGAGTAAGACTGCGCTGGCTTGTTATACGCCATCCTTGTCGGATGAGATTAATTTTAGAAATTGTCAGTTGGCGGTACAACGGGATGCTGTTGAGGCGCAGTATTATATGGGGTTTATGTATCATTATCGGAAAGGTGTTTATAGAGATTACCAAAAAGCTCGGGAATGGTATTTAAAGGCGGCAAGTCAGAATCACTCCGGTGCTCAAAATCAATTGGGGGTGATGTTTGAGTTAGGGCAAGGCGTGCTTTTAAATTATAAAAAAGCCAAGGATTGGTATTTGTTATCAGCACAACAAGGTGATGCAGATGGACAAATAAGTGTAGGTTGGTTGTATCAGTATGGGAAAGGTGTTCGCTATGATGAAAAAGAAGCAGCGAGGTGGTATTTAAGAGCGGCTGAACAAGGTAGTGCTAAAGGGCAATACAATCTAGGTGCGTTGTATCAGTTTTCAATCCGGGGGAATAAAAATATTGCTGAAGCGTTGCAATGGTATTTAAAAGCAGCCAATCATGGTGATGTCGATGCTTACTTGCGGTTAAGTGAGCTTTACCAGTATGGTGGTGGCGTCCCTAAAGACTTGGTGAAAGCGTATCAATGGGCCTTTATTGCCGCTAAGAAAGAGGGGTTTTCAGGAGTAAAGGCGCACAGTTTAATCAAAGAACCGTTAACCGAGACGATGATAAATGAGGGTCGGTATTTAGCAGGGCTATGGCTTGAAAGCCATTAAAATTAATGTTTAATTGCACACCCTCTTGGCCAAAAGAGGATGTGTCTTTATCTTCAGCTTGGTTTTGAATACCGATAGATGTCGTTAGTTTATATTTCGCGTATCCAGTAAATAGTCGAGCCATTTATTAGAGAGTTTTTCTTGCACCGAGTTTTGTCGTAGTCGTGCATCAAGGTGGTCGAAATCAACGCGGTCAAGATCCTGATCTTGGTTATTACAGGAATAGACAAAATATTCTTCACCGGTTTTTGGATCGGTATGTCGGCACATGCATTGTGCGCAAATACCTTTCATCATACATTGCATGGGTGAGTTGATAGAGGCAACGGCTTCATGCGTTTTCAAATAAGGTTTGAGCATTGAGCCACGTGCTTCTTTAACAGCAGCCATCATTCGGTGTGAGCCGATAACAATTAAGTGCTCAACATCATGCAGTTTAAGTGTGGTTTCACCCAACGCCCCTTTACCATAGGCTTCCATGGCTTTGAGAATGTTGCCGACAAAGCTAAAATCTTGCGGGCGGGTTGTTGGAAAGGCATGAACATCGTTGCCAGGATCAACTGACCAGACAATAACATCAGAGGCGGCCTCAATATCTTCAACTTTAAATTGGTCTTGGTTATTTTTATAGCCGGCAAAGTAAATAACTTTGTTGCCAGCAGCACGCATCGCTTTGCCGATAGAAAAAAGTACGGCATTACCAAGGCCGCCGCCAATTAGAGCAATAGTTTGATTAGTAGGAATTTCTGTGGGTGCACCGGTCACCCCCATCACAACGAGTTCATCGCCAGTTTCCCAGAGCGCACATTGTCTTGAAGAAGTTCCCATTTCAAGTGCGATGAGTGAGATAAGCCCTTTGTCTTTATCAACCCAGGCACCAGTGAGCGCGATCCCTTCTGTTGAGAGGGTTGTGCCTTGAACAATTTCGGCATTGGCTTCAAAACTTTGCACACGATAAAACTGCCCCGGATAAAACTTTTCTGCCTGCATCGGTGCGCGGACAATAATTTCGATAATAGTCGGTGTTAAACGGTTAATTTGGACGATTTTCGCGATTAAACGGTCGTCCATGTTTTTTTGAAGTGCTAATAGTTGGCGGTCGCGTTGCACTTGCGTTGACGGATCCAGTTGACTTAATTGCTCTTCAAAAAGTTTGCTAATGTAAGGATAGCCATCTTTAGCACTGGCCATTGCTTTTACAACGTTACCGGCGTAGACAGGATGGTTGTCGCCAAAGAACGAGATGTGCTTGCCATTTTCCTGATAAGAGGTAAAAGGTGCCGGTTTGCCAATTTTCGGGTTCCAGTCGTCATCGGTGACTGTTAATTTAGGTTGAGCGCCATCAGTCCATTCAGGTTCGTGGCGTTGGAAAAATTTCCCATCCATAACAAAGCTGTCAGGGTGTTCATCTTGGTAAATNGTATTGGGCGATGTACCCGCTGCCACATAAAGATTTTTTAAGGGGATTTCAATCTCTTCATTAGTAGAAGACCAGCGCCCTTCTGTTTGTTGGAGNTTGTCAAAACGCATAGCTTTGAGATGACCGTTCTCATCTTGAATNGCTTCAATAGGGCTGAGACCTTCAACCCAGGCGATACCTTCTTCAAAGGCTTTAATAATTTCTTCGTGATTTTGGCGATAAGCCGGTGCGTCTCGTAAGCCTTTACGATAGAACATGGTGACCCCGCCCCAAGCATTAAGGAGTGGCTGGAAGTCAGGTTCTTCATTGTGTTGTTTAGCACGTTCTCGTTCGCCAACAATGGCGCGGCCGTGTGCTAAGAATTCTTCTAAAATAATACGTTCTTCATCATCGTAACGAGAGCGGATATCTTCTTCGCCGTAAATAGAGACTAAGGTTTCGTAGCGGTGTAGGATTTTCTCGACTTGAACCGGGTAATAGGCGAGCAATTCCGTTGCCGTATCTGTACCGGTTAAACCGCCGCCAATAACGCCGGCCGGCAGGCGAACCTGCATATTTGCCAGTGAGGAGGCTTTGGCTGCTCCTGTTAGTTGTAGCCCCATCAAGAAGTCAGAGGCTTTACGAATGCCGCGGATCAGGTTGTTTTTTATACCAATAACGGTTGGTTTTCCGGCACCACTGGCCATAGCGATATGATCAAAGCCCATATCCCAAGCATCTTCAATGGTTAAGGTGCCACCGAAGCGAACACCGCCGTAGCATTTGAAAGCTTGACGCCGTGCCAGAGTCAAGTAAATGACTTTAAGAAAGTTTTTATCCCATCGAACGGTAATGCCGTACTCAGCGACTCCGCCAAAGCCCAGCATAATGCGTTCGTCCAAAGCTTCGTAGAGGTCATTGAAATCGCGAATCGGTTCAGGGAGCTTTTCAGCAGACCCGACATAGCGCTCGGGTAGCGGTTCAATTTTAAGGGCATCGATACCGGCGACACCAAANCCTTCGTTCAGTAGGTAATGTGCCAAGGTATAACCGGCAGGACCCATGCCAGCAACCAATACGTTGAGGCCGTTGTAAGGTAATGCATGNGGGCGCTTTACATTTAAAGGATTCCAGCGCGTTAAGAAACTGTATATTTCAAAACCGTAAGGCATAAAGAGTACATCAGTGAGAACGCTGGTCTCGGCNTGTGGAATATCAACAGGCTCGGTTTTTTGGTAGATACATCCTTTCATGCAGTCGTTACAAATACGATGACCGGTACCTGGGCACATCGGGTTGTCGATAATGATAAGTGCCAGAGCACCGATGTTATCGCCTTGACGTTTAACCAGTTGCATTTCTGAAATTTTTTCTTCCAGTGGGCAGCCAGTTAATGGAATATCAAGCGGGTTGCTACGGAACCCTGTTTCTTTCTTTAAGCGCATTCCTTTTGAGCATGAATCGGTATCATGATCGTGGCAGTATTTACATTGGTTTATTTCATACAGGATATGGCGTTGGTCATAACGCTGGTCTGTTAGAGCAAAACCATCGCGTCGTCTACGGCTCTCTTCTGGTCCGGTTAAAACGTCGTAGCCGGCAGCAGCATGACTGTTAGTAGGAACCAAATTGTTAAAGTCTGTTCGTGATGCGCTTTTAAAGGCGAGCCATTGCGTTATTGTTTTTTGTAGTTCTGGGTCTTTAGGAGCGATGAAAATCCAACGCTGAAAAATGTCGAGTAGTGATTGAACAAAGGTCTGAGAATCTTGCTCGGTAAGAACGTCTGCAAACAATGGTTTGGCATTGGAGTCTTGTGATAACTTTTGACGCCATTGCGCTAGGATTCCGTCAATAGTGGCTTGTTCAGGTGATTGTTCGCCAGCGGCTAAGCGTTCAAAATGTTTTTCTAGCCGGTTCAGAGTTGTGGCGGACCAGGCAAGTTTATATTCAGGGTCTGCTTTAGTGGCGTTGACGGGAAAGAGTAAATCAGTGAACAGGCTGACTTGTTGCTTGATTGTGGCAATATTCCAGTCATCGGTTTTTTCACGACGGAATTTTTTATTTGCCGCATTAATAATCTGGTTCTTGAGGGCAAAAACAGTATTTATTTCATCCTGAATAGCGTTTATTTGCGCTTCTCTTTCTTTTTCTACGTTAAAAAGTTGCGCAATAAATTCACCAACAATAGGCGCTGTTTGTACTAAAACTTCGGAGATGGCTTCAGGTGACATACCATCGCCTTGAGATTGGCGATAGGCCGCATATTGAGCAGATAATTTATTGTCATGTTGTTCAAGATGGTGGTCAAAACGACCGAGTAAATCGTTTAAACGATTTGCATCGTAGAGATCCGCATAAGAAAAGTCATTAATTCCGAGTTTTAAAGCGTCCATGGTACCTTTTGTGAAAAAATTTATATTCCTACTATGATAGCAAAAACAGAACAGCCGGTTAAGCTAGAAACGTAATTAAAATCATATTTTGTATTGTGTTGACACAGGGATTTCAACTGTTATTTTCTATGCGGGGTATTATGGGATTGAAAAGCCGTAGAGTGTATTGACCTAAAAAAATAGGTGAAAAGGTTGAATAGAGAGGAAGGTGTTATGAANGTGAATTTATCCTCTATAAAAATCGGATTGTTACTCGTAATTTTCACTTTGATTTTTGGTATTTGTATGGACATTGGTTTTGGGATTAACGAGGAGTATTTTAAAGATTATATTGCTCAGGGTATTGAAATGCATAGCGCGCTTCATGATCAGAAAGGTCAGTCTAAAATATGGCGTTATGCACAACGTAGTCATTTTCATGCGACAGGAATAGCAGCCTTTTCATTGGGATTGTTGCTGCTAATGCTGTTTTCAAATATGAAAAGAGCCATGGTGCATTTTGCATCGGTACTGATTGGGCTGGCTATATTTTGTGGAGGGGCTTTCATGGGATGTATTGTGACCGTCATGACGACTAAAAGTGTTTTGTCCAATAACACGAAGCAGTTATTTATCGGCGCTCAGCGGTTTACGTTTTAAAGTTAATTGAGCGAAGTGAGACAAATGGTTAAAAAGGTTTTGGCGGTTTTTATTTTTGTGTTTGTTTGGGTGCATTCGGCTGTGGCAGTTACGGTGGAATATGACTTAACGATTACTAATAAAGTAGTCCGTTTAGCAGGTGAAGAGGTTGTTGCAATGGCGGTAAATAACAGTATTCCCGCGCCTACGTTATTTTTTAAAAAGGGTGATTGGGCAAAAATCACCGTGACTAATAAATTAACCGTGGATACCTCGGTACACTGGCACGGTATTTTATTGCCTAATCATCAAGACGGTGTGTCCTATGTAAATCATATGCCGATTAAACCCAATGAATCGCATGTGTTTGAGTTTCAATTGAAGCAATCAGGTACCCATTGGTATCATTCACATACAGGTCTACAAGAACAACGTGGGGTTTATGGGGGTATTGTGATTGAACAGGCGAATCCTGTTCCAGCAGATAAGGCCGAGGTGGTTGTCTTATCAGATTGGACTAACGTTAATCCTCAAGAAGTGCTGCGTACTCTCAAGAGTGGTAACGATTTTTATAGTACACAGAAAGGAACGAATCAAAATTTATTTGCGGCTATTAAAAATAAGGGGCTGAATTTCTTTTTACAACAAAGTTTACAGCGGATGCCGGGAATGGATATTTCTGATGTGGCATACGATGTTTTTTTAGCGAATGGAAAAAATGAAATAGTGGTTCCGGCACAGCCGGGAGATAAAGTTAAATTACAGTTTATTAACGCAGCGGCGGCGAGTTATTTTAGCTTGCGCTATGCGGGTGGTCCGATGCAGATTGTCGCGTCAGATGGAATGGCCGTGAAGCCGGTTTCGGTTGATCATTTTTTAATGGCAGTTGCAGAGACTTATGATGTGATGGTGACAGTACCTCGCACGGGGTTGTTTGAATTAAGAGCCTCAGCGCAAGATGGAACAGGGTTTTCGTCGATTTGGCTTGGGCGTGGTAAAAGAAGAATTTCGGCGCCGGCTATGGCAGCCCCTAATTTTTACAAAATGACGATGCCGGGAAAAAAAATGGCTCCTCACCGGGGGCATATGTCAATGGGGCATAGCTCTTCGAGTCAGACACCGCAAACGCCCTATAAAAAACTACAAGCTATTAATTCAACGCAATTACCTGCGCAGCACAGTGTGCGAGAAATTGAGCTTAATTTAACCGGGGATATGGAGCGTTATATTTGGTCTATTAATAATCAAATAATATCAGCAGACAATGCAATAAAGATAAAACGCGGCGAAATAATTCGGTTTATTCTGAAAAATAAAACGATGATGCATCACCCGATGCATTTACACGGTCACTTTTTTCGGGTGCTTAACGGTCAAGGCAAATACTCGCCGCTTAAACATACAGTTGATGTACCGCCCATGGGTCAGCGAGTGATTGAGTTTTATGCGAACGAACAACATGATTGGTTTTTTCATTGTCATATTCTCTATCATGCAAAATCAGGGATGGCCAGGATTATTAGTTATGACGATGAGATTAGGCCGGATCTTTTAGAAAATAGACATAAGTTATATTTGGACAAGAAATTTTTTAATGCGAGTAGTTCTCTTTTATCGCAGATGAATGATGGCCTTTTAGTCTTGAGGGACAGTAAAAATTTCTTGCGGGCGCAATGGCAAGTAGGTTGGCAAAAGGTAGATGACCCTGAGTACGATGTAGAAGTCACTTATGAGCGCTATGTGAATCGTTTTTTCAGTGGTTTTGCTGGAATGAATTGGGTTGATAAAAAGAATGATGGCATTTTTGGAGTGCGTTATCTTTTACCGTTTAATTTTAACAGTGAGTGGCG
>JGI26256J51712_1000795_pt1 | contig 12943 bp, 10 predicted proteins | sample SaaInlV_150m_DNA_FD_51712 | JGI IMG/M metagenome (IMG submission 51712) | reverse complement strand
TTTTCAAAGATAATTCCGGAATGTCCGCTGCCGGAGCTTCCGTCGGTACAGGCTTGGCGAAAAAAACGATTGGAGTGGAAAAAGACAATTATTATTTTTCTGCTTCCTGTCTTGAATCCCTGCAGAAAAATTTACCCGGAGCAACTTTCATCGATACGACTGGTTTAGTCAATTGGCAACGTACCGTGAAATCACCGCAGGAATTGATTTATATGCGTAAAGCAGCGCGAATTGTGGAAAAAATGCACGCCCGCATTTTGGAAGTTATGGAACCCGGAATGCGTAAAAATGATCTGGTGGCAGAAATTTATCATTCCGCAATTTCCGGAGTAAGCGCAAGTTCCGGAGAGCAAGGCTTTGGCGGAGATTATCCGGCGATTGTACCGATGACCCCAACCGGCGCGGATGCATCGGCCCCGCATTTGACATGGGACGATCGACCGATTGCCAACAATTCCGGAACCTTTTTTGAAATTGCCGGATGCTATCAGCGTTACCATTGCCCGCTCTCACGTACCGTTTATCTGGGTAAGCCTCCGCAAAAATATCTTGATGTGGAAAAAGCTGTATTGGAAGGAATTGATTGCGCACTGAATGTCGCAAAATCCGGAAATCTCGCAGAAGATATTGAAGCTGCGTGGAGCAAAACCATCAGCAAATACGGTTATGAAAAAACCAGCCGTTCCGGTTATGCGATCGGACTGAGCTATCCTCCGGACTGGGGTGAGCGTACCGTCAGTTTCCGTAAAGGCGACAAAACCGTGCTTGAACCGAACATGACTTTCCACTTCATGCCTGCACTCTGGTTTGACGATTGGGGTCTGGAAATCACGGAGAGCTTTGTTATCACAGAAACCAGTGCTGAAACTTTAGCCAATGTCCCGCGGAAATTATTCGTTAAACGTGACACGTTTGAATTCCGGCATTTTAATTCAGCGTAACAAAGAATAAGCTGAACCAAAACGTCCGATCACAGTGAGCCAGCAGATACCGCCGAAAATCACGGCTAATGCAGGAAAGTATCCCGGAAACAAACAAATGATAATGTAAAATAAAATCGTTTCCGTTCCTTCTGCTAAACCTTCCAAATAATAAAAAGCCTTCTGTCCATGTGCGTCTGAGGAAATTCCATGCTTTTCTGCAACTGCGGCAAAAGCCAGGAAACTTGCACCTGTGCCGATGAATGAAAAAATTAAAAAAGTTGCAGCTAGGCTGTTTTGTTCAGTATCCGCCAAGGCGAAACCTAAAATAACCGCAGAATAAAAGATAAAATCACAGGTAATGTCGAGGTATCCGCCTAAACTCGTGATGCCGTTTCTGCGTGCAACTGCACCGTCAAGTCCGTCAAAAAAACGGTTGATCAAAATAAATACCAGCGCCAGTGAATAGAGTTTGAGCCAGAGCAAAGGAACTGCAACCATCCCAATCGCAAAACCGACGAGAGTTATTGTGTCAGCAGAAATTTTGAGGGGTACATACTCAGCGATGTCTTCCATGGTAGGATGTACAATTGTGTTCGCCCAGCGGTCAACCATAAGTAAATTTGCAGAAATTGAAAGTGAAGATTTAAATGAAAATTATCGTGTGTTGAGAGTTGCGTTTGAACTTTTGAAGTCAAATGCCCTAAGGTTTAGGTCGAGCAAGAAAACAGTATCTTACAGATTTTATTACAAACCAGTTTCAATCCTGTCGAGAATAGCATTTGCGATAGCTTCTTTGCCAACATACATTTGAGGTTCCTGCGCAGGATCCAGCAGCCACGCCACCTGTGTACCATCCGGTTTAAATTCTTCTCTACGGTTTGCGACAATCAACTGTGAACCACCTTTTTTGGAAAAGCGCTTGTTTGCAATTGCGAGCAGTTCATCGTGAGAAATATTTTCCTCATATTTGAAAGTGATCATTTTCAAGGCAGGAAATTTCTTTCGCACCTCATCAATCAGCTTGACGGTCGGCAGCAGTTTCAAATTTAAATGTTTTACTTTGCTGGAAATTTTACCTTCAATAAAAGTTTCGGGTTGAAAATCCGCAACCGCCGCCGTAAAAATTCCCCAGTCAACAGCTTTTTTTGTCAGCGATTCATGCACAATATTTTTATAATCAGTGTAAGTAGCAGCTTTTTTTGCGTTTAAATATTCCGGTGCAGGCTGGCTGCCTTTGCCTAGAATCAGCTCAACCTTTACTCCTCTCATCCATGCTTCCCGAGCGATTTGGATGGAAAGCGCACCGGTAAAACGTGTGGTGATACGTCGAATATTGTCAATCGGAACAGGTGTTGGACCGCCGGTTATCAGCAAAGATTTTCCGCTAAGTGGAGATTGATTGAGTGACCTGATCGTTGCTGCCACAATTAAGTCCAGTGAGGAAAGATTATTTTTTCCGTGAGTTTGGAGAGGTGGAATCAACGTGGCGCCCATTTCCCGCAAAGTCTTGAGTGAGCGGGTCAGGATGCTGTTATGCATCGTACCGTGCATCGTTGGCGCGAACAGGATAGGCACTCCCTGACGTTCCATACGTCCAAGAGCTGCCGCGATCGCTGCTGAAACTACTGAATCCGCAATTCCAAGTGCTGCCTTATTCAAAGTATTGTAGGAAGCAGGTGCGACAACAAAAACATCAAAAGGGGTGGAATCGCTCAAATGCTCTGCATCTGCGGTAAAGTGGTCAATGACAGGATTTTGCGAACACCACTCCAGCGCTTCTTTAGCAACATAACGTAAACCGCCTTCAGTTACATAAACGACAACATCCGCTCCTTCCCTGCGAAAATCCCGAATCAGATCAGGCATACGGTACGCCGCAATACTTCCGGTGATCAGCAGTGCGACACGCTTTCCGGACAAATGGCTTCCGGTTAAACGGATATCACGGTCAGCTATTTCAGAAGGAGGTGGTGGTTCAAGATTCCAGTTTAAAGACATTGAAGCTTTTAGAAAAAAGGTGTTTAGTATCTTTATTTCAGGATACCATTTTTGGTTAAATTATTTCTGTAGTCAATACTAATCACAATACATTTGCTGCCAGTTCGGCCAGAGCTGAGCGTTCAACACTCGTAAAACGTACATGTCCAGCAAGCGGTGATTCCTTGAAGCGTTCAACCAGCATGCTCAATCCGTTAGAAGAAAGATTTATATCTTTGTTATCTATTTGGTTTGGATCACCTGTCAAAACTATTTTTGTACCTTCACCTGCACGAGTGACTATCGTTTTCATTTCATGCAGAGTCAGATTTTGTGCTTCGTCGACAATCATGTGCTGCTGCGGAATTGAACGTCCGCGAATATAAGTCAACGGTTCCACAACAAGCATTCCACGCTCCATTAATTCGTGATAAGAGTCACGTTTTGAACCTTTTTTTGCAGAAGTATTATTGATCAGTAATTCCAAATTATCAAAAATCGGCTGCATCCATGGTGCAAGTTTTTCCTGCGTGTCTCCAGGCAGATAACCTAAATCACGTCCCATAGGAAAAATCGGACGAGAGACCAGCATCCGCGAATAAATATTCTCTACCATCATTTGCTGTAAACCCACTGCAAGTGCCAGTAAAGTCTTACCTGTACCTGCTTTTCCGCTGAGTGTCACAATAGAAATTTTTGGATCATTCAGCAATGCCAATGCCAGACGCTGCTCCGGATTTCTAGGACGTATACCCCAAACACCCTGTTCTTTTGAAACTGTTACAAATTTGCTCTTGCCCTGATTATAAATTGCTAAAACATCTTCTTCCGGAACTTCAGCACAGTTCAGTAGAAGTCCCTGGTTTGGATAAAAGTTAATATTTTCACCGAGTTCCGTCTGTATTTCTTCCGGTGAAATTAAGTCTTGTTGACTCAAGCTCCGTAATTTTTTCTTACTGACCTCACAGCGGTGTATGCCTGAATATAAACTTGAATCGTCTTTCCTGCGACCTTGATAAGCAATAGTTGGGACATTGAGCGTATTAGCTTTAATACGTAAATTTTCATCATGTGAAACAAAAACAACATCCTTGTTTTTCCGGCTCAGCGTCCAGGCAACAGCCAGAACACGATTCGAAAAACTCTTAGAATTCAGACTATACGGAATTGTTTCTGTTTCCGGATCAGCAAGTTCAAGCCTTAATTTACCTCCATTCGGCAAACGAACACCTTCTACCAGATTACCAAGTTGGCTGCATTCATCCAGCATTTTGCTGACTAAATTGGCTGCCCTGCCCTTTTCACCTAAATCCTGCCTGAGCGTATCCAGTGCATCAAGAATGCAGACCGGCAGGACAATTTCTTGCTCCGGAAATTCATAAAGTGCTTCCGGAGTATAAAGCAGCACACTGATGTCGAGCACATAAACTGAAGCGTGACTCATGCGTTTTCCGGCAGTAAAAAAGGAATGTCGCTCAACTTAAAAAGTTGAAGCATAAAATATTTGCTCATTATTCACTTCTGCTGAAATCAGCATTATCAGTTATAAAATCATTTTGTTGCAGGCACCATTATAAAGCAGTTCTTACAGATCATCAATCAAAGAGACTTTAGTGTCAAGACTGCAGATTATTTTGTCTACGCTCAAACAGATTTTTTCTGCTGAATTTTTGCTTTTGTGCAGAACTTTAAAGCTTTAAATACAGGTGTAAAAAACTCAAATTCTTGCATTTTCAGAAAAATTACGGTAAAAGATTAGTGGTAAAGATATTACACACAGTTCATGACGTATGTTTAGGAACATAATATGGAATTTCAGTTAACATCCGGATTACAGCCTCAACTGCTTGAAGACGAGCAGAAATTGTGGCTTGCCAATGCTATCTGCGGTGCGATTACCGCGGACGGTTCAGTTGCTCCTGAAGAACTTGAATATCTTGAACGAGCCCTCTCCTTTTTACCATCACAAGCAGATGTTGTAAAAATGATGCAGGCGGTTAAAGACCAGAAACTACCGCAGCTCGAGCGTTTTCCAGGCGCGACACGTGAGCTGGAAGTTAAGATTTTCATTGACCTGGCCACAGTTATTTCTGTGGACAATGTGCTTGGTGCAAATGAAATTGACTACCTGCTTTATATCGGACGCAAACTTGGTTTTGGACGTGAATTTGTACGGGTTGTCATCCGCTGGGCCAGCGAAGGGATTGTCTGGAAACGTAAAATGCTGCACCTGATTGACGCAGGAAGTTCACTCGAAGCAGAATATACGGATTAAGCGTCCGCTTGATCTACGCACTTCTCTTACACAAATCTTATCAACATTGCGACGGTTTTGATTATCCGTACCTGCTTATTGAGTGAGGCTGAGCTGCGTCAATATATGCCTGGTTTTTCCTGCAGTAAACTCCAGAAGGTAATGCGGAGCAGCTTCTGCGATTGTGAATTCAAAATGTGTTTTATCCCTCGGCAGCAAAGCACGTAAAAAACCGGATTTTGGTAAAACTAATATTTTGCGTGCCTTCATCTTCCCCAATGGAGTTTCAAGACTGAGTTCCTCCTGAGGTTCAACCTTCATCCGGATCATGCTCATAGAACGCGGAAGTCCTTTTTCTTCCAACTCAATTGCCAGCAGAGGTAGAAAGAGGGTGAAGGAGTAATCTTTTGTCTGCAGGATGTGCTGAAGATTTTTACGTAGAAAGAAAATTACCACTTCAAAAGGAACAGCATTTTCCTGACTTAAGTTTGTTTCAAACTCCAGCACTTTTCCCGCCTTTTCCAGTCTGGTACGCATAATTTGTCCAGAATAGCTGTTTTTTATCCGGAAATCCTCACGCAGATCTTCTTCCTCATACCATTCAGGCACCCCGGAATTTGCTGCAAACCAGAGAGTTTTACGTGTAAAAACTTCTCCGTCTGCTCTGGTGTTTTCGTTTCTTTCAACGATGAACTTTCTTGTGTCCTTCGTCACCGCTTCGTAACTAAAATGACTGTATCCGCTGATTTCTGCACGCTGAACATCCCAGTGTTTAAATGAAGTTTTTGTGCCCGGCAGCAGTTCATCGAGGTAAGTTTCCTGCGCGGAAACAGAGATTGCGGAAAGCAGCACTCCGCTGATGAACAGCGTGTGAAGACAATAATTTTTCAAATTCATCTTTTTCAGCCACAGCATCAGTTGATTGCTCCTTCGCATTTTCGACAAATTATCCAATGAGGTTTTGCGTTTGGCACATCCACCTGACACTGGCGGCAGACAACTTCTTTGCAGTGTATGCAAATCATTTTAAATGCCTGAAAGCGTGAAACCGCCTTCCCGCAAATATTACAGTTTTCTTCCAGCCTTCTCATTTTATTGTACAGTTTCTCATTTTATTTTTTAAACATGGCCTGCTGAATCTTAACATTATGCTCTTCTTTTCCTTTGTCATTCCTGAAGTTGCATAGATCCGGAACCTTGTATAACTGCTACAAAGCTGATGCCAAAACTGTGCTGATGTCTGGATCCTGAATCAAGGCGGGCTACACAAAAATCACTTTTTCAATGTTGCTTGACAAAACCGATTAGTCATTATGACAAGTTGCTTTTTCTGACGCAAGCGCAATGCTGATGCAGCTTATCTGGTTCATTGACTGTAGTTCAATAATAGTGTAATCTCTCGCTGATAATAAGAAGTTGATTTAACAAAACATTACAAAAGTAATTTCAAGCTTCAGCTCACACGAGTTTAAGCAGAAACTCAAGAAAAGATCAATAATTTCCGGATATCCGCATGAATCGATTTCTGCTAATTTACATTTGTTGTATTTGCAGTACAGTTTTTTTCCTGATTCAGTCTCCTCCAGTGCAGGCCGATCAAAATGACACAAGGCTTGAGTTGCTTTTCAATAACTTGAAAACCTCCGACAGACTGCAAAAAGCCTCATTGATTGAAAAGCAAATCTGGCAGATATGGATGGAGCACCAAAACCCAAAGGTGCAGAGTTCGCTTTTTAAAGGTATTGAAGCAATGCAACAACAAATATTTGAGCAAGCTCTTGCTCATTTTAGTCTGTTGATTCAAATGGAACCTGAATTTGCGGAAGGCTGGAATAAGCGGGCGACGGTGCTCTATTTGATGGGACGATTCCAGCAATCTGCTACCGATGTTCAACGTACAATTGAACTTGAACCAAGACATTTTGGGGCACTTTCTGGACAGGGATTGATTCGCATGGCACTGCAGGACTGGTCAGGCGCAATTGATTCACTTGAAGCAGCTTTGAGGGTTAACCCACATATGCCTGGAGCATTCAGCAATTTGAAATATGCTCGTAAGAGATTGAAAGAATCGCTGATCTGAATGCGGATATTTTCGATTTCCGCAGCAAAAGCTTTTAGACATTTTTGCTTTGAATTCACTGTTGAAAATTGCTCAACAACTTTGTTTCTGCCTGGAAACATCTACGTTGAATCAACCTCATTCTCTGAAAAACAGAAAGATATTTAGGCCGCTTTTGCTTTCTTCAAAACAATCTTTTGCTTTATATTTGATAAAAAGTGTGATTGGATTTGATTTTGCAGTTGGAATTTGCTTAAATTTGTCTATGCCAATAAAAAAGTTGGCTGACAAAAAAACAAAAAATATAAGAAAGACAAGTAATCATGGAAGAAATAAAACGCCTGTTATTGGAAGAAAAGGCGGCGCTTCTCGGGGACATTCGGGAAAAAACAGGAAAAAACAAAATAAACAGTGATATCGGTGACGCTATTGATTCTTCTGTAGAAGAACAGGAACGTGAGTTAGACCTATTACTACAAGATCGGGAACAAGCTAGACTTAAAGGAATTGAAAATGCTCTTCAACGCATGGAGTCCGATGACTTCGGTTACTGTGAGGAGTGTGGTGAAGACATTTCCAAAAAAAGACTGCTGGCAGTACCTTTGACCCGTATGTGTATCAATTGCCAGTCAACTGAAGAACGCAGTCGGCTTGCGCAAAATGCTTTTTCCCGTGCAGACTACTCCAGTCAAGTTTTAAGTGACGAATAATTATTGAGCCTCACTCCGGAAACCGTGAGTTAGATTAGATGCAGCCTTAAGCTAACATTTCAAAGGCACTCACAGTTACCGACTCCAGTTGCATTAAGTGTGTTGATTAAAACCAGTTACGAAAAACAGTGCCTGAATTTACAGTTTTTAATTCCGGAGCAGTATGGCCAATCTGCTGAATTATGACGCCGGCCAGTTACTGGCCTTTATTTTGGTGCTGGTTCGTGTCAGCGGAATAATCTCAACTGCGCCTATCTTCGGCAGTTCAGTTTCGCCACCTCAAGTAAAGATTGTGTTGAGTTTGATGCTGACGCTGATTCTCTACCCTTTCATACCTGAGATACAAGTTTTTCCTGATCGTCCGGACCATTATCTTGTGCTGATCGCGAGTGAACTGCTGATTGGCTTGGTACTCGGTATGATCGGTCGTTTTTTATTTTCTGCAGTCGAATTCGCCGGAACAGTCATCGGCTTTCAAATGGGACTCGGGATGGCCAACGTCTTTGATCCGCAATCACAGCAGCAGGTTTCTCTGGTGGGAAGATTTGAAAGTACGACCGCGACACTCATTTTCCTGGCCATGGACGGACACCTGATTGTCATTCAGGCTCTTGTCAGAAGCTACTCTGTTCTGCCTCCAGGCGGTGCGAGAATCAGCCAGCCTTTGGTTGAAAAACTGACAGAACTTTCCGCAAGTATATTTGTCATTGGCTTACAAATAGGTGCGCCACTGATTGTAGCTCTTTTTCTCGCTAACGCTATTGTCGGACTACTGGCACGTTCAGTTCCGCAAATTCAGGTTTTTGTAGTTGGTTTTCCACTGACCTTATTACTCGGATTTTTGTTTCTGTTTTTCGGTATGCCTTTTTATGGACAAGCGGTACACAAGATGTTTGAGATGTTTGACTCACAATTATTTAGTGTGCTTAAACTATTAGGCGGATCAAGCTAACAATTTGAAAAATGAAAACTTAGCTTGAAGAGCAGGTAGATCATCAGCACTCATCCGCATTTTGCGCTAAACCCAATACTTAAAGCACTTTTTTCTTGAAAATCAATGGCAGAACAACAAGGTCAGGAAAAAACTGAAGCACCAACGGAGAAAAAACGTAGGGAGTCACGAGAAGAAGGGCAAGTTGCCTTCAGCAAGGAACTCTCCTCTGCGGCTTTGCTGGCAGGGATTGTACTCACCTTAGTGGCGACAAGTCCTCTTATCCTCGATTCATTTCGGGAACTCATGACAAGAATGTTCCGACAGGTGGCATCTCCTGATGAGTTGTCCATCAACAGTATTTATACTTTGTCAGGAGAAATTGTCACCACCATACTCCCTGCCTTCGCACCATTCATTGCGGCTATTGTTTTTATCGCTATTTTTGCTTCTGTTTTACAGGTTGGTGTGCAGATCACTTTTAAAGCCATTGCACCTAAATTCAGCAAATTAAGTCCCTTAACTGGAATCAAACGTCTTTTTTCATCACAGTCTCTTGCCGATTTTCTCAAGAGTATGGCAAAACTGATTATTGTTGGATTTGTCGGTTATTTAACTTACATAGATAAAATCTCAGAATTGAACGGACTTTCTGTTTCAACTCCGGAGGCAATTCTGAAATACAATTTTACTGTGGTTGCCGAAGTTGCTGGAAAGATCGTGTTAGCGCTTGCGGCAATTGCAATTTTTGATTATTTTTATCAACGCTGGCATCATGAACAGCAAATGATGATGACCAAACAGGAAGTCAAGGAAGAGACTAAACAAACGGAAGGTGACCCCCAGCTTAAAGCCAGAATTCGCCAGATTCAACGCGAAATGTCAAACGCGCGGATGATGCAGGAAGTGCCGAAAGCGGACGCGCTGATCGTCAATCCGACTCACTTCTCAGTTGCTGTGCTTTATGACCGTGATTCGATGTCTGCTCCTGAAGTTACCGCAAAAGGTGCGGATCACATGGCCCTGCGGATGCGTACAATTGCCAGAGAAAATAATGTGCCCATCCTCGAACGACCAGAATTGGCACGTGATTTATATGCAAACGTAGAAATCGGTGAAGACATTCCGGAAAGATTTTACAAAGCAATTGCGGAAATACTGGCCTTTGTTTACAGACTCCGCAAGAGATAATTTTTTCGCAGTCCTGCCCCTTTCAAAACAAATCCTCACAGGATCGCTGGAATATTTTCCAAATTTTGTTTTTGGAGCATTATTTGCAACAGGCAGACCCGTGCGTTTCGTTTTTGAAATGCGGATATTTTTAACGACCTTTTGGTAATGGATGACCAGTGGCCGCAGCAAGTATACCTTTAAATAATATAATCAGTAAAGCTGACATTGTTCTCGCCATAGGCGTGATGTCAATTCTGCTGATCATGGTGGTTCCCCTTCCACTAATAGTTCTCGATCTACTCCTTGCATTAAGCATCACAGTAGGAGTACTGATTCTTTTTGTTGCTTTATTTTCGGAAAGTTCACTCGAGTTCTCCTCCTTCCCTTCAGTACTGCTCATTGCCACGATTTTCCGGCTTTCTCTTAATGTTGCCTCCACTAGACTTATTTTACTGGAAGGTCATCAAGGACCAGGCGCAGCAGGATCGATTATTAATTCTTTTGGCGAGTTTGTAGTCGGCGGAAATCAGATTGTCGGTATCATCATCTTCCTGATTCTGGTTATCATCAATTTTGTTGTCATCACCAAAGGTACAGGACGTATCGCTGAGGTTGCTGCACGTTTTACTTTGGATGCCATGCCTGGAAAACAGATGGCAATTGACGCTGATTTAAACGCGGGGCTGATTGATGAAGACGAAGCCCGTCATCGGCGTTCAACCATTCAGCGTGAATCGGATTATTTTGGATCACTTGACGGTGCCAGCAAATTTGTACGCGGTGACACAATTGCAGGTTTAATTATCACTTCAATTAATATCTTAGGCGGACTGCTGGTAGGAATCACTCAGTACGATATGTCTGCAGGAGATGCTTTTGATGCTTATGCGACTTTAACCATTGGTGATGGACTCGTCTCGCAAATACCCGCGCTGATAATTTCAATCGCCGCAGGTATTGCCGTTACCAAAGCTTCCGGTGAAAATAAAATTTCTGTTGATTTACAAAAACAAATTTTCAGTAATGTTCAGGCATTGTATGTTGTTTCTGCAGTTCTTGTTACTTTTTCATTAATCCCGGGCATGCCGGTGGTTCCGTTTTTACTGTTGGCACTTGCTACTTTCACGTTGGCGCAAACGAGTAAACGTTCCAATCTGAATATTGCCACTGACGAACACCAGGAAGAACAGGCACGTCTACAAAAAGAAATGAGTGAAGAACCGGAAGATATTGAATCGCTACTCACGATTGACATTCTTGGGCTGGAATTGGGTTACGGAATGATACCGCTGGTGGATGAAGAACAGGATGGTGAACTGCTGAAACGGATCAAGGCTATCCGTCGTCAAATTGCCATTGATTACGGATACATCGTCCCTCCACTGCACATTAAGGACAATCTTGAACTCTCTCCAGGTGAATATTCAATTACCATCAAAGGTATTGAAATTGCCCGTAATGAACTGATGATGGGCCACCACCTTGCCATGAAGACCGGAGATGTGGATGAAGAGATTCCTGGCGTTGACACAGTTGAACCGGCATTTGGACTTCCGGCAATCTGGATTGCGGAGGAAGATGAGGAACGCGCTCAATTTGCCGGATATACAGTTGTTGACCTACCTACTGTTTTGGCTACACATCTGACAGAAGTCCTGAAAAATCATGCATTTGAATTTATCGGACGTCAGGAGACTCAAAAACTTATTGACTCTCACGCCAAATCCGAACCAAAAGTTGTTGAAGAATTGATCCCATCACTGTTATCATTAGGTGTTGTGCAAAAAGTTCTGCAAAATTTACTTAAAGAACTCGTATCTATCCGTGACCTGCATACGATTCTTGAGACACTGGCAGATGTTGCTCCAATCACCAAAGATCCTGATTTGCTCACAGAACACGTTCGTCAGAGTCTTTCACGACAGATCACCAGACAATATCAAACACCGGACGGGATGCTGCCCCTGATTACAATGAATCAGGATTTGGAGAATCAAATTGCCACAGCAATCCAGGATTCTGGTCAAGGTGCATATCTTGGCTTGAATCCTAACATGGCACAGGCGATCATAAATGGAATCGACGGGATGATGGAGCAATTTACGATCAACAATTATCAGCCGCTTTTGCTTTGTTCACCGCTGATTCGTCCGCATGTTAAAAAGCTGGTGGAGCGTTTTATTCCTAATCTTGTGGTACTTTCACATAACGAGGTAGCACAGGATGTCCGTATTGAAGCACTCGGTGTAGTTGAATTAAGCGGTTAAGCGAAAAAATATTGAGTTTTGCTTTGTAGAAAAATCAACTCAAGACTCAAAACCAAAATCTGTTAAAAAGCAAACTTATGAATCTCAAGCGCTACCGTGTTAATAATATCAAAGAAGCTTTGAAATTCATCAAGCGTGATCTGGGTCCAGACGCACTGATCGTTTCTACCCGTCAGGTAAAAGAAGGCAAAGGTGCTTTTGGAATGTTCGGCAAAACAATGTTAGAGGTAACTGCTGCACCAGGTGAAAAGAAAAAAAACAGCGCTGTCTCAAAAGTACCGGCCACAAAAGCACTTGAAGCATACAGCGGCGGTGCAGATACTGTAGAAAACGCACTGGCTGATACATTCATGAGACCTCAGAAAAATTCCACACTTTCGGTTACAGATCAAACACGTAACATGATGCTGCCGATACAAAAAGAGCTGCAGGGAATTCGACTGACTTTAGGAGATTTGACTTCACAGACAAATGCTTTTGACGATCATCTGGTCGGTGAGTTGAAACACGAGCTTGGAGAAATGCGGCACATGCTGCATGTTTTAGCTTCACGGACGGGTAACCTCAGTGATCCGGATCTGCCGGAAAATCTGCTGCTGTTATATCAGCAAATGAAATTCAGTGGTTTAGAAGAAAAGTTCGCCCG
>JGI26256J51712_1000766_pt1 | contig 13224 bp, 8 predicted proteins | sample SaaInlV_150m_DNA_FD_51712 | JGI IMG/M metagenome (IMG submission 51712) | reverse complement strand
AATCAATTTGTTGTCTACTAAAAAAGCATTAAAAACGCTATAACTCATTAAATTGCTTGATTAATTACTTTAAATTTGAACATTAGGCATTTAAAACTAACTTAGGCTCATATATGTCGAAGAAAGAAAGCATAAAAAAATCAGTTACCTCTGAACTATCGGAAGCAAAAGAGTTTGCCAAAGCAACAAACATTGAAGATGTAAAAAGCGGACAATGGTTCATATCATTGCTGTCAAAACTTGCAAAAACATACGACAAGAATGTAACGGCCGAATATTTTCAAAAGAAATACCCCGGTCTAAAACCTGATGAAATTGCAGACATACTAATTGGAGTTACAGTTAAGTATGCAACAGTAGCAGGAGGAGTTGCCGGTGCTACTATTACCGCTAACCAGATTACATTGTTAAGTTCAGCAGGTGCAACTGCAGCAATAATGGCGGGTTCGATCGGAGCAGAGATTATCTATCTTGCTAGATTGCAAATGAAGTTGGTGTTAGACTTGTCTGTAGTATACGACATAAGACTTGATCCGGAAGACCCAGAAGACATGCTATTGGTTTTTGGTTATGCTTTGGGTGTCGTACCAACTGAGTTAATTGGTAAATCAGTTGAAAAGGCTGCAGGAGCAGGCACTCAATATGCGATCAAGAAATACCTAAGCAAAGGTACATTGCAGACAGTGCAGTCATTTGGAAAAAGAATTGGGATGAAGATATTACAGCGAAGTGTTATAAAGTATGCTGTCCCAATAGCTTCGGCTGCAATAGGAAGCTCCTACAATTACTTCACAACAAAGACAATTGGCAGAATTGCTAAGTCACACCTTAAAAATCGTGGTAAAGTTACCGAAGAGCTAAGGTCAATTATCTCAAAAAGGAATACCTATCACATAGTTTTCCCGGCCGCTGTGCTCTATATGGCTCAAATAGACGGAAAGGTTACTAAAGAGGAAAAAGAACTCTATATGGCCGTGCTATCACGCTTAAAACTTGAAGATCATGAGCAGAGTACTTTCCAAGAATTGTTATCCAGTGAGAAGNATATTTTTGAGTCCGTAGNAAAGCTTGAAGATCAATCTATAAGACAAGCATTGATAAGGGTATTAAGTNTGATGGCCATATCTGATGGTCACTTTTCAGATGAAGAGAAAGATTTTTTACTTGCTATATCTAAAAAGTTAAGTATTGAAGTTAATTTAATGGATCTTGAAGAGCAGGCAAAGGATTACATGATCGTGGCAGATGACAGCTTAGTTGGCATGTCAGAATCTTACTTTAAAAGTGTTTATTCTTCGGCAAGTAAGCATTTCAATAATGCGTTTAAAAGAAAAGATATGCCCTAAAAGCAATTCAGGATATTTGTCGCATAATTTGATATGTATTTAGCATAGCACTTTATTGGCCAAACCGTTATTACATATTTATTGTTGATCAACTGCGATTTTATAATTTTAATTATTTATAAAATAGTGAATAGTTAACACAACCAACCCAATTGGGACAAGCAGCGTATAAGCTACTTCCAACACATTGAAGGCATATTCCATAATATTTAGTAGTTGTTTTTTCATTTTGTAAATAAGTATCAAACAGCCTTTAATCGTTCAATAACCTTAACCATTGCAAGGGTATCCAACCTGCAATACTCCAAAAGCTGTTTCCGTGTTTTTTCTGGGTTTCCTTTAAAGGTTCCATTGGCCATGGATAGAAATGTGTTTGATGCGGTTTCACCTTCCTTTATTTCAAGATTGTTATAGGAGAGCTTAGGCACCAGAGCGGGCAGAACATACTTTATTGAATAACTCCCCTTCATCATAGGGGTATAGTACCATTTATGTTGAAAGGGAATCATTAAGTCCTTGAGTCTATTAATAATGTCTGTTAGTTGTGTTGAGTACTGTGGAAAAAGCTCAATTAGATCTTTTAGCTTACCCTTTTCAAAGCCTATATTGTAAACAATAATGTCTCCATAGGTTCCACACTCGGTAATAAGCTGTTCAACAAATCCAATTCTCGGATCTTGTTTTGGGTCTGCCAGATATTCTTTGTGGGCTATTTCAGAACCTGGGGAGCTTTGAATATGTAGAGAATACTGAAATACCAATTGCTGATATGGCCTACTGTTGTTATATATTGGCACAGCAGGGCTAATCGTTTCAAAGTCGAGATAATACAAAGGGTAATTTAAGTTAGATATAAAGTTTCTGATCTGATCAATATCAATAAAAGAGGTTCCTTCAACTTCTGATTGTACTTGGAGTGCTTGATTAGGAGTTAATGAAGTATTATCAAGGTCGATCTGATCCAAGGTAATTATTCCCTGGTTATACAGTTCAAATTTCTTCTTAGTACTTAAGTTTGATATATCAAACACAGAGTAATCTGGTATATGCTTCCAGCATGTTCCTTTGTAGTCACATGCATAAGGTTCGAAACAATGAGGTCCAATCTTAATGTTAGGAGTAGTAGAGTTGCTTATTACATTCTTTAGCCGATTTACCTCATTTGGTATTTGAGGAAGGAATTCCAATACTTTATCTTTAACGGATTCAGTGCTGAAGAGTTGCTGTATATCCAGCTCTCCATCTCTTTTGTATTGTTTGTTAATATGTACAATTGATATGTCCTTAAGGTCAATACCAGAATTAACAATGGTGTAATACTGAATAGCAGCATCCTTAACATAAGTATCTGATACCTTGGTTGAGCTCTTAACTTCATAGGCTTTCCAACCCTCGGCATCCTTCACTAGAATATCCAAGGCTGCCAGCACATTGTTGTACATGAAAGTAGCCTCATAGATAATAGTCTCTCCTTGATCTATGTACTTTGATGTTTTATCAACCGATTCTACCATCTTGAAATGGTTTTCGGGGGAAGCGTCAACACCAAATGGGAAAAGTTCTTGTGCCAATAAACCAACGTTTGTACCTCTATCAAAAACGGCCTGTAGTGATGCAGGTGTTGGATCTTTAAGTCTATAGTGATGTTTGTAGAGGAACAATGACTTTTCACATTGAAGTCCCCTTATAAAAGTTGATTTAGAAAGTCTGTTATTTGCCATTAACTGAGAGATAATTACACTGTAAAGTTAACCAAATAATTATCCCATAGCAAACAAAACTATGTAACTATTGGTTTGGTGTTATATCCACAATACCATCACCACCAGTGATTTTAATTACACGTTTGTTGGCACCATCCTTAAAGTCTAATTTGTTTAGGTCTACGGAACGAACCTGTAAATTGTCGTAGGTTCTAAACATATACCTACGGTTTGTTAAGTCTCTTATGGTTACCCATTGAGTATAGTCATAATCTTNTTTNCCATCGGTTATCATTCGNGNTACTCCAAGTGGAATGTCAACCACGTTAATAAAATGCAATGCAAGGTTTACTGCTTCTGTAATATCAGTGGGTTGTATTGCATTGTGCGACATTAATGTTGATTTTATGAAGCGTGATGGAGGTGTCCAGTCACCTGGTATCCCAACAAAGCCAGCACCTTGCCCAACGGGTATAAATGTTTTACCGTTAAATGATGTGGGTTCAGGATTATTTGGTGTTAGGTTAAGGTAGTTTGTTATATTAGTTGTTTGCCAGTCATAAGGAGGCGAGTTTGTTAACACTCCCACCANATTATCATAAATATTTAATCCTTCNGCTGTGTATTCAATTATTATGGATTTACCCGTGGCATCTGTAACATTAAAGTGCAATGGGCTAGGAATTGGAAATGATTCTAAAAAGCAAACGTAAACTGATTGTACTGCGGTTCTTACTTCTTCAACAGTGCTGAAATTTCCCAGTACCCATAATCCAAAATCCAAGTTCCAAAGTGCTTTTGATTCTTCTCCCTTTGGAACATCTTGATAAACAGTGTAGCCAGGAAGATAAAGCCCTCCAAATGACAACCCGGCTTCGTTTAAGCCATCAATTGCCACAGAGTATCCCATGGCACTCATGTATACATAACCATATTTGTTTGTCCATTGCATACCAGGTGTGCTATCTGGTGTAATACTTGTAAAAATTTCTCCTCTTGGTTGTATCTTAAGTTCTGAGTTGAGTTCTACCCCAAATTCCATGCTCCTTACAGTTACTACTGATGAGTCCTTTGCTTTAACTAGTATCTCTGTGCATGCTCTTGATGAATTAAAAGGAAGTAGCAATGCACTAATAATTATAATAAGTTGAAACCGTTTTGTCATTGATATTGTTTTTAAATTAGGATGCTAATTTATATATTTTTTGCAAAGCATACCCTAACTTAGATTCTTGCAATGTGATATGACCTCAAATCATTAAAAATGGCAATAGTTATAAAATAATTTAACATTAAATGCAACAAGGTTGCAATAAAATATTATCTTTGCTGCATTATAAAACAAACAAACGTTAAAAAATGAATAAATTTTTATTAAGTCTTTCTGTAATAGCAATGTCTATGTTGCTTTTTACTGGTTGTAAAAAAGACGATCCAGTTATTCCTAATGAGGAAGAGGTTATTACAACACTCAACTACACATTAATTCCTTCTGATGGTGGAACTCCTGTTGTATTATCCTTTCAAGATTTAGATGGTGATGGAGGTGATCCACCAGTAATAACTGGAGGCACTCTTGCCATGAACACTACTTATNATGGCTCTTTGGAATTATTAAATGAGACCGAAACTCCTCCAGGAGATATAACCGAGGAGGTAGAAGAAGAAGCTCTAGAGCATCAGTTCTTTTTCCAAACTTCCATAGGTGGGGTTAGTTTTACCTATGAAGATACGGATACAAATGGTAATCCCATTGGTATTTTAACAAAAGTAACTACCGAAGGTTCAGGTAATGGAACAATTACTGTAATTTTGCGCCATGAGCCAGACAAGGATGCTTCTGGTGTTTCAAATGGTGACATCACAAATGCTGGAGGTGAGACAGATATTGAAGTTGTATTTAATGTTGAGGTTATGTAAACATATAACCATCATCATCATCATTTTAGGCTTATCTGTAGTTAGTTTTGCTCAGAACTGTAATTTGACTGTTTCTGGTTCTGTAAATGATTTGAGTACAGGTAAGCCTATTATTTTTGCCAACATATTTGTTCAAGAGCTACAATCTGGGTATGTCACTGATAGCAAGGGTTATTTCATCAGTAACACCATGTGCCCTGGTAAATACCATGTTTACATTAGTCACATAGGGTGCGAAACTCAGGAGCTGTATATTAATATCTCAGGTGATACTGTGATAACGGTTTTTTTAGACCATAATAACCATCTTTTGAACGAAATTTCCATAACCGAAGAAGGCGGAGAAATTACCACAGAAGAAACCCAATCTTTAAATTCAAAAAATATAACGCAAAATTCCAACAAGAGTTTAGCATCGATGCTTGAAAGTATCTCAGGTGTAAGTACCATTAATAATGGTAGTGGAATTTCAAACCCAGTTGTGGACGGGCTTTATGGAAACAGAATTTCCATTTTGAATAATGGAGTTGTACAAAGTGGACAGCAATGGGGTGTTGACCATAGCCCTGAAATTGACCCTTTAGCTGCCAATAGGATTACTGTGATAAAAGGTGTTGGTGCATTGGAGTATCAAGGCAGTTCATTGGGAAGTATTATACTGGTGGAGCCTGAAAAAATTGACATTGAACCCCACCTGCATGGAGAAGCCAGGTACTTTTTTGAGACAAATGGGTTTGGTAACGGTCTAAACCTAGAATTGCAGCAATACTCTAAAATATTTGGGTGGCGTGCAATAGGAACCATAAAAAAAAGTGGAGATAACCGAACTTCAAAGTACTTTCTGCGAAATACGGGTAATCAACAAGCCAATATAGCATTGCAATTCGAGAAGTTGTGGAATAAAAATTGGCTTAGCGATTTATACTTTAGCTCTTTTAATGCTGATTATGGAATACTAAGAGGCTCACACATTGGAAACCTTACTGACTTGGAGGAAGCTTTTGAGCGCGATGTTCCGTTTTACACACAAGACCAATTCTCATATTCCATAAGCGCACCATACCAAAAGGTAAATCATCTTTTACTAAAGTTTCATACAAAATATAGTATTAGCGAAAAGCAGTGGTTTGATTTTACCTATGCTGGACAATATAATTTGCGAAAAGAATTTGATGTGCGCAGAAGCGGAAGATCAGATATTCCAGCATTGAGTTTGAAGCAGTCTTCAAATTATTTTGAAGGTAAATATCGAAATTACCTAACAAATAATTGGGAATTAAAAGCTGGTGTCCAGTTAAGTATGGTAAATAATACTAATCTTCCTGAAACAGGAATATTGCCACTTATTCCTGATTACAATGCATATGAGTTTGGAGTGTTTGGCATAATTTCTAAAACCCTTGAGAAAACAACCTTTGAATTTGGTGGTAGATATGACCTTGAAAATAGAAAAGTTGCTACAATTTCATCCAGTATTCCACGAGAAATCATCCGATTTGAAAACGATTACCATAATTTTAGTGGCATGGTTGGAATTAGTTATCAGCTTGGTGATGGATGGGAGGTAGCCTATAATTTTGGCTCCATATCTAGAAATCCAGAAGTGAATGAGCTTTACAGCAGTGGCTTACACCAAGGGGTTGCCGGAATTGAAGAGGGTGATCCAGATCTTGGCAAGGAGATTTCATTTAAAAATACTTTATCAATAAAGGGTGCTGTTAAGGATAGACTATTTTTTGAAGGCTTATTTTATTTTCAGCAAATTAATAATTTCATTTTTCTTAATCCACAAGATGAAGTTAGGTTAACAATACGTGGAGCTTTCCCTGTGTTTAAATATGAACAAACCGACGCTAGACTGATTGGATTTGATTTAACTGCAACTTGCAAATTAACTGAACAGTTTAACATTACAGGGAAATATAGCTGCCTAAATGGGCATGACCTAAGTAATGACATACCGTTAGTTTATATGCCACCAAATAACCTTTATGCTGACTTTAGTTATTATATTCCTAAATTTGGGAAGTTTCAAAATATAGAATTTCAAATTAATAGTAGGTTGGTATTTGAACAAAAAAACATACTCCCTTCTCAAGACTTTCTTGCACCTCCGGAGTCATACTACTTGATTGGCCTCAAGGCATCAGCTGAGAAGCAATTAAGTAAACTGAGGTTAAACATGTATGTCAGAGTAGAAAATTTACTCAATGAAACATACCGTGATTATCTCAATCGTCAACGCTATTTTGCTGATGACCTTGGATTCAATTTGATTGTAGGTATAAATATTTCATTTTAATAAATTATTTTATATGGAAGAAAATATTCTTTTAAAACAGCTTCTGAGAGAACGAAAATTAAAAGCTACATCCACCAGATTGGAGGTGCTATCAGTAATCTCAGGTTATAACAAAGCCATTCCATTTTCTGAAATTCAAAATGCTCTTCATGACTTCGATAGAGTTACATTATATCGTACCATTAATTCTTTAATGAAAAGTGGTATTATCCACAAGGCATCAGTAGGGGAGAAGGAAACATTTTATGCGGTATGCAGCAGCAAATGCTCCTGGGATTCTCATAATCACAAACACATTCATTTTAAATGCTCAAATTGTAAAGCGGTAACATGTGTTCAGGCAGATAGCGCTATAAACTTTGCCATACCAGGTCATACCATTAATAATTTTGAAATTGAAGCCACTGGCATATGTGTAGCATGCAATTAATAAACACTAAAATGATGCTCTTGTTTTCATTATTACATTTATAATTNTCACTGAGCACGCTTTCATATGACAATGCTAATCTTCTGTGTGAGGACTTCTTGGATAACCTATTAAAGGTGTTTCAACAGGTGNTGCTAGCCCAATAAATACAACCAACTGATGACTGCCAGGGTTAGTCTGAACAGGAATCATTTCCCAGTTATTACAACACCAAACGTTTCCTGAAGGGTCAACTTGCACTCCCGTAACTCTCTCAAATCCGTCGAAAGTGTATCCGCCATCAGGTGAAATTGGATCACCAGTATTAAAACCTGGAGGTAAGCTAGATGTGTTTGCACCAGCTATGTAGCTTAATCTCTTTCCATTGAAATTGGCTACAAAAACGTTGTCGTTGCCATCCACTGCAATACCCCATGGCATATATAAACCACCACCAGTATAAGGGCTGCCTGCGGAAACTGTACCGCTAGGCGTAATCATACTCACAGATGCTCCTGGAAACCCGTAATCTGAGGAGATGGCAGCTATAAACTCTACGAAATCTTCTACCGTGCTGCTTCCACATGGTGGATCCATACCTCCGGAGTTTGCCACCCATACATTGCCTTGACTATCAGCTGCAATACCCATGGGCCGGTGAAAAGAACCTTCCACAAGTTGAATATTACCGTTAGGATCAATCTTACAAACCTTATCGTTGTAGTTGCTAGTTACCCATGCATTACCATAAGTATCAACGGTAACATCAAAAGGTTTTTCTATTCCTATTTCTTCATATACTGTTCGTTGGTTCGGATCGCCGTTTGTAAATTTTGTAACGCTTTCAGCCTCGCAGTTTACCATCCAAATGTTACCATCATGATCCGATGCCATGCCTTGTATCTTAGCATCTTCGTCTGACAAATATCCGCCAGGGATAACTGGATTTACACTTAAATCTGCATCCGGAGATAATGCTTCTCCATTGGAATTAAACTGTGCAACATTATTCCAAAGTAATGCTTGATTATCATCACTAACCGGACATTGGGACCCTTGAAAAGCAAAATTTCCTACCCAAACATCTCCTCTTATGTCAAAAGTAATACCAAAACCGGCTCCGTATACACCTCCACCTTCGTAAGGTGAGCCTGGATAATTTTCGCCTGTTGGAGTATACCTAAGTACTTTTGTGTCACCACACACATTGGGATCGGAACTATCATCGCTGTATGTGTAATTATTGGTAACCCATACATTGCCATCATAATCAAAGGCTATATTTCCAGGTCCGTCTAGTTGCTGTCCGTTACCATCATATCTAATTGCTAGTGTCCAGTTATCAGGAGCTAGATTTAGCATTGGTTCGTACAACTCCGAATTCATTGAGAAATCAAATAAAGGTGAGATAACCTCTTGGCGCCATGGCGTATGTGATATGTTAATGGCAGCTTGCAATGTATTGTCTGGAGCTTCATCATTTGGAGATGTTGAAATAGCAAAGAGGTCAGAACATTTGGACGGTTGTTCTACGCAGGTAGCAATTATGTTTGCCAAGGAATTGAACTTGCTTAGTGTTGACGTGGATGCTCCATTGGGAAACTGATTAAGAACTGTGGCAATGCCCCCATCACCAATATTTACAAGGTTTTGTAGGGTTGCAGCAGCATTTTGTAATCCAGGGTAGCTACCTGCTATGTTATCTCCATCTATGAACTGAGCCATCGCATATGCAGTAGCAATTGTTGTTCTTTCGTTGATTACCACATTAGAGGGAAGTGGCTGAGTACCAAACACAGACGCTAACTTTATACTTGCTGAAGCACCAGATGCAGTGGCGTATATCACTGCTTCTGGATCAGTTGTNATCGAAAAGGAAATTTCAAACTCCCCTCCAGAACTTGTTTGAGTCTCNCCCAAAGAAACTGCATCAGACCATTGGCTTGATCCAGCTAGATAAATTTTTACCATTGAGTTTTCAATTGGTGACTGTCCATGTAAAACGGTACCTTTTAAGGTGATGGTNTCCTCTGAGGAGTCACTTTCTTTATTGCAACCAATGGAAATTAAGAAAGTTGCTAGTAAAATAACTAATATATTTCTGCTNGATTTAGTATTATTAAACATAAGGTTTGATTTTAATTTGTTATATAGAGTCTACAATATGCGTTTTAGGGGTAAATGGAATAATTTACTGATAAATTGGTATTTAGATATAACTGTACTGCTGTAAAAGTATATAAAATTAAATCGAATACTACTGGTAAAAAAAAGATACACAAAAAAAGAGGGTTAAAGCTCATGTTTTCTGAGCCTTAACCCCCTTGTTAATCAGGTAATTAATATTATTTTGCAAAACCTAGGTTGAAACCTAATGTAACTTCGAATGAAGTATCGTTAGCATTTTCTAGGTTATCCATATCCCACTCAGTTCCCAACCAAACAGAACTTCCGTTGTTGAGCATTTTTTGTAAGATAACACCTAGCCCTGCTCCGGTACCTTGAAAATTATCAGTTTCGTCAGCGCCATTGACCTTGTCTTTTTCTGTTGCAAACACTCTTCCTAACCATGTGTATGGTTGAAGACGCCATCCATCTTTAACAGCGAAGTCGATTGAAAAATCAATACCAAATGCAAAAGCACTCCCAGATATCCACTCCTCTACCATATCCTCTGTGCCTGGNNCACCTGGAATTAAGAGTTTGGAATCTGTGTAATTTTCCATTTCATACNCTGCCCAAATACCAACATTTACACCACGATCACTACCAGGGTCTGTTCTTAGAACCCAATATTCTGCGCCAAATGCTAGTACAGACTCTTTTGGTACTTTTGGAAATGATCCACCATTCCACATTGCGCCTTCTAGGTTGTCTCTGTCATAGGTAAAGTTGCCATATTCGAAAGATAAGTCTAATGCTCCTTTGTAGGTATACTCTAAACCAGCATAAAATCCGTCTTCCCAATAGCTTTCTTGTATTCCTGCATTAATTGAGAATCCACTTACGCCTTTGTCAAACATGGTTTGAGCCTGAGATATTATGGCTAGACCCATTACTAGTAATAAAAGAGTAATTTTTTTCATTGTCTTAATTATTTAAAGTTTGGGCTCTGGTTTTTTCCTTTTTATCCAACACAAATTAGAACCCTTTAGAATTTGCGTGAAGAATTTAATGCAATATACCGTTTATGAAATAAAATAGTTATAGCATATTCTATACTTTTCAATAGTGGAATGTGAATAACTTTGACTTAGGCATATATAACGAAAACTACAAATCAAGGAGAAATTGCAGTGTAAAGTTCCTGGGTGGTTGGATGTCGCCGGGTCGGCCCATGTATTCTTTGTTGAACATGTTTTTTGCGATAAATGAAAGTTTTGCTGAAGGTGTAAAGTTATATGAAGCTCTGAAATCGAAAACAAAATAACCAGAATCATGCTTTTCACGATATTCTTTGAGGCCTGGAAATATCTGAGTGCCTAATATGGTTTCCTCAAAGGCAGAGTCAATTCTTTCCATGAAGCTTCTATATATGGTGCTTATGCCAAAGGATAACTTATGCACCTGTATTTCAATATCTGATTTGAAGGAATGACGATATCTATATTTAAGGATATTATTGGATAATGTATCCGAGCTTAAATCAATGGGATTCATATATGTGTATCCAGCAAACACAGATACTGGTAACTTTCCTATCAAACCAGCGCCTGAAATTCCTAGTTCAATACCTGTTATCCTGGCACTTCCAATGTTTTGAGATTTGAATCCGATATCATCTAATGTTGGCAAAGACAATGAGTCTGATGAATAAACTCCGAACATAAACTCAATCATGTTCTCATATTCGGATAGAAAGGCTGCAAAATCAACAAAGCCAGACCAGTTGTTTATTGTAAAACCCTGCTTTAAACCAATTTCAGAGCTCCATCCTTTTTCCGATTTCAGATCTGGGTTTGGGAAAATATTTATACTACCAATGTTTGTGGCAGTATATTTTTCGGCAATTGATGGAAATCTGTAACCCTGTCCAAAGGAAGCTCTTATGAATGTGTTCTCTGCGGCTTGGTAATTAACACCTGCTCGAAAAACAGTGCCCGATTCCTTTTCCGTATCATCCAAGGAATGGTGCTCCCAACGAACTCCAAGTGATGCAGATAAGCGATCAAAGAATTTGTAATCTAACTGGGTAAATGCTGCAATGTTTGATCCATGGTGATCTCCATATAAATTTGCTACTGTGGTTCCATATTTCCCAACGAATCCCACTATCCAATTTAAGCCATTATTAAACTGTTTTTGAAACTGATACTCACCATAGTATGATTTTGATGCGTTATTTTTATCTGGATTATTATCAAATCCATTACTTAAGTCATAGTAACGGAGAAGAAGTAAATGTTTGTTCTTGTGCTTATCGTAATAACTAAGCCATGGGTTAATATTAAACCGATGCCCAGTGGTTGGTGTAACGGTTAGAGGGTTCTGAATAAAAGCTCCTGAATCTGCATCCATCCATATAAAAAAATCAGAAGTTTGTTGCCATTGCAGGTTTGCATTTATTCCATAAGATAAACCCTTTAGTTTTGACGGCCTATGCCTAAATTTTACATTGGCTCTGATCTGTTTATTATAATTTTCAGTTCTGTATTCGGCGTTGCTAAGAGCATTTGCGCCAACAACAAAATCAAACTCTTTTATTTTTCTTGAATGAGTAAAGTTGATACCACTAAACAAAGGGTTTGTATCCCACCACCATGACAGTTCTTTTCTTTGTGGTTTATCGTAGATTCCAGCGTATAGTGAAACAGAAGTGCTCGGCTCAATATCGGGATAACCTGTACGAATATTTATTACACCATTCAATGCAGATGATCCGTATAAGGCTGATGATGCACCCTTCAGTATCTCAACCTGATCTATGTTTTCCACCGGTAGAAAATTCCAATTAATGTCCTCTGTGCCTTCTGCTAATATTGGAATATCATCAATTAAAACCATAACCCTGCTACCAGCACCATAACTATATCCACCGCCTCCTCTGATACTTGCTTGTCCATCAAGGATATCCAACCCTGGAACATATTGCAAGGCATCTTCCATATTTGTAGTATTAATGTTTTGGATGAAACTGGGTTTCATAACTTCTATGGATACTGTAACATCAGAAATTTTCTGCTCATATTTACCTGCAGATACAACTGCCATATCCAGAAGAAAAGAGGTGTTTGCAAGGCTAACATTTAAGTTAATGCTGTCACTATCCTTTAAATTTAAGGATATCGTTTTGGTTTTATAACCAAGAAAAGAAAAAGTAATGGCGTGCTGCCCACGTTCAAGATCCAAGTAGTAGTAACCATTTGAATTCGATGATACACCACCACCATTGCTTAGAATAACATTTACACCCGGAAGAGATTCGTTTGTTACAGAGTCTGTTATTATACCATATATATGGGCTTGCTGAGAGTATGAATTACCAATGAGTATTAATAGTATTATCAATACTCCAGATATCTTCTTGTTGAGAAGAATATATTT
>JGI26256J51712_1000749_pt1 | contig 13359 bp, 11 predicted proteins | sample SaaInlV_150m_DNA_FD_51712 | JGI IMG/M metagenome (IMG submission 51712) | reverse complement strand
GCAACTTGGTTTTCATCAAGTGTAAAGATATCCTTAATAGAATAAGATTTTAAAAAGTTTTCGCAATTACCCAAGCCCATTCTAGTAACACCAAAAGCCGCCAAAAAACGCCAATCTTCAACCTGCTCGGTATGAGACCTACCAAGTTGAGTAAGTAAGTTTTCACTGGTTTTGTCACCAAAACCCATTGCGGTTAAATCACCATGACTTAGGCCATAAATTTGTGAAATTTTATCAATGCCATGTGCATACAGCTTTTCGATCGTGGCAATACCAAAGCCATCGTTATTGGCCAGTATCTTAAAGAAGTACTCCATTTTTCCAATAATTTGAGCGGGGCATTTGCTGTGATTAACACACATTAAAAAATCAGATTCCCATTGCAAGGGCGCTTGACAACTTGGGCAAATACTTGGAATATCCACAGCTGCAGACTTAAGCACTTGATTAATTTTAGGAATTACCAAGCCCGAACGTGTTAACTCAATTACACTACCAGCACCCAAGCCTTGTTCCTTCACCAAACCGTAATGATGTCCTGTTGCACGCACAATGGTCGCACCACTTAACAAGGTGGGCTCCAACTCTGCAACTGGCGTGATTTTTCCTGTACGCCCAACTTGCGGGGTGACAGATAAAACCTTAACTTGAGCCTTATCTTTATTTTCTTTAAAAGCAATCTGCCAGCGATGAAATTTTCTATTGGCGCCCATTTGAGTCTTTAAAGCTTTGCTAGTTGTCTCAAAAACCACGCCATCTACATCAAAATCTACCGTGGTTAATACTTCAGCTACAATCAGCTCAAAGCGCTCGATTAGCTCGCCAACACTTCCTTGCCAAGTTGGCAACTGTGCAAATGGCACAAACAAAGCCGCCTTATTATTGATAGCTTGCTGAGCTTTTTCATCTAAGGCTTTTTCTTTAATTAAGCTGGCTTGAAAATTACGTGGATATTCAAAACTATCTGATAAATGTGTCTGAAAATAACTTTGCTTAACTACAATTTCACCCGCACCTTGTCCACGCTCAGAATCATTATAAACTTGAAGTCCGCGAGCAAACACCCTGGAAATGTCGCTGCCTTTTTTACCATCTCCACGTGTATATAAGCACTCTCCATCGTCATAACCAGCAAAGCCATCGAGCTTGGGTGTGGCTTTAATTTGGATATCTTGAGCTTCTAGATTAATTTCAGCTGCAGATTTTTGTAGACGCTCAATCCATTTCTGAATTTCAAGCCAAGTATAAGCCTTGTCCGTCGATAACATTATCTCGGGTAATAAAACTTTTTCCTCGGAAAATCCCCGCCCTTCTGGTTCGACNACTTGCAGCAGTGAATGCTTTGGCAGTCTTTGCTTTAACGCTGAAAGATAGACGAAATCATAGTCCTGATCACTAACTATGGGNTTNCCTTGTCGATAAGNGGNNTTAGCTAGCTCACAGAATTGCGCCAAATCTTGATCAGATAAATCATTCACCAAGATTTCTTGGCGAATGATTTGATCAATGATTGGTTGTGACAGCGTCACCTTAATTTTAGTTAGAACTGCTTAGCAATATTGCCTAAGAACTCATAACTAAAGTCGATGGTTGCTTGCTCATTTTCTTCAGAAAGATCATTAAAGTAAACCTCTGTCTTTCCTGTATCAATCTGCTTAACAATAATCTGAAAGGATTTCTTAATGGCATCATCACCAAACATACGCGAGAAAATACCTTGATCTTCAGTTCTGGCAACATTAATATAGAAACTACCCTCTTTAACATCTTTGTCTTCAATATCAATATTTAGCTGGTCTAGCGCCCAACCCATATTATCCCAAGTGTCATATTGGCCTAATGAGAAAGTCAGTTTGGCGTAGCCACCAATACCTTTATCCACTGCCACACTTAATACTTGCTCTTCTTTAGCCTTAATAATCTTCTCTCTAGCCACCGCGTGATCACTACCTAAGAATGTCATTAGTCGATAGAGCATTTCTGTTTCTAGCGCCTGATCTTTAGGGCGAGACTGCCAAATCGTGTTTTCATCATCACTACCCGCTTTGGTAAGCACCTCTTCCATTGAATTTAGAGATAGGTATACCGAAGTCTTACTACCGTTTTCATTTGGCTCGATACGAATGCGATATTTATCAACAATTGGCAGTGCATAACGCGCCGCAATGGCTTTTTTCAACATAGAGCGAATAACACCTAACGATCGATCTGGAATTTCAGGGTGATTTTCTAAGAAATCCGTCTCCATTAGGCCAATTTTTTTATTGGTTTTTTTAATAGCGAAACCGTGTGACTTAAAGAAACTTTTAGATAAATTCCACACATCATCTGTTTTTTTGTCAACCACTAACCAGCGACGCTCGCCTGAGCGTTTAACCTCAACATTTGATGGCACTCTAAGAATGCTTGTTGCCTCTTTAATTGCCTCATCTTTTTTAGAAAAACTAATCGTATCTTCTTGAATATTAGAGACATAATTTTCCAACTTGAATGAGTTTTGTGCACTCGGCTTGGTTAAATCCGGCGGTATCTCCAAAGAAGTAACAGTTTTGTTGGCGTAATATTTAATATCTCTTTCGCCCAAACTTGGCGCCTGCTCTTGTGTTTTTTCTTCAAAAGAAAAACAACCCACTAAAGATAAAGAAAGTAGTGCTGTTAATGATATTTTAATCATACTATATAACTCCCAAATTAGATAAATCCTGCTCTAATGTTACCCGAGCTTGTTGTGATAATTTTGTCAGTGGCAGGCGAATGCCGCTGCCACATTTGCCCATTTTATGCATGGCCCATTTAACCGGTATCGGGTTAGACTCAATAAATAAACTTTGATGCAAATCCTCAAGTGGCTGATTAATTAATGTAGCTGTCGCTTTATTATCTTCAAACGCTGCTTGATAAGCTTGTGACAAAGCCTCTGGTACCACATTCGCACTCACCGAAATACCGCCATGACCACCCATTAAGATAAAGTCAATCGCAGTTGCATCATCACCACTATAAAGCAGAAAATCCTCTGGGCAAGTATCTATCAAAGCTTGTGCAACCTCTAAATTACCTGTGGCATCTTTGACGCCAATAATATTTGAAATTTTTGACAACCTAACAATCGTTTCAGGCAATAAATCTACCGCTGTACGTCCAGGCACATTGTACAAAATTTGATCAATATCCACTGTTTCGGCGATTAACTTGTAATGCTGGTACAAGCCCTCTTGAGTGGGCTTATTGTAATATGGTGTCACCAATAAACAAGCATCAGCACCAATCTGTTTGGCAGCTTGAGTTAGTTCAATGGCTTCAGAGGTAGAATTAGCACCCGTACCTGCAATAATGGCAATTCTGCCATTAGCAAATTCAACTGTTTTGCGCATCACTTTAATGTGCTCGTCTTGATTTAATGTGGCACTCTCACCTGTTGTACCCATGGAGATAATCGCACGCGTACCTGATGCTACGTGAAAATCTACCAATGATTCAAGCGCTGCATAATCCACCGATCCATCATCAAGCATTGGGGTGATTAAGGCTACCATTGAGCCGGTTAAAGGGTGATTTATACGCATGACAATAAACAATAAAATATTATTAAGATTATATACGAATTGCTTTTGCTGAGCAAAAAAAAACCCAGCCAAAGCTGGGTTTATAAGTTTTAAAAATAAGCTTTAAAATTTAGTTACAAGAGTTAAGCCAGTAACATTAACTTTCTCAGAGTCAATTTTATACTTGCTATAATCTGCCCTTATGTCCATTTCAGGCGTTAGGTCGTACGTACCACCAACTCCAAAATATGTATCTGTTCCACTTGCTGTTGCAGATGCTGTGTCATACGCCCCTGTAGTATAGTCAACCCCATTTACAGTCAAGGTTCCAGCTGTAAGAGTTCCAGATACTCTAGCTGTTCCGTCCCATTTGTAGATTCCTGCTTTTGCAAAGGCATCAATCTTCTCTGAAACTGGAGTTGAATATATACCGCCAAACGTCCATCCATCAACTTCTGCAGATACATCTACTGTTCCTGCTAAATTTGATGTATATGAATAAGAATTTCCTGCATAAGTTCCAGATACTGCAGAATTTACAGACCAAGATCCGCTAGCATTAATTAACTTATTCATGTCAAGATAGCCACCTTCAAATGCAAAATTATCATTAACTTTATAGCCAATACCAACATGCATTCCATCATCATCCAGACTAACTCCGCCAACATCCGATGCATTTAAATCAAGCTCACTATTTTGCATGCCAATATATCCATACCAATTGTCATCTGTAGCAGCATTCACCATCATTGATGTTGTAGATAAAAATAGGGCTGCAATCGCAGTGTTTAATTGTTTTTTCATTATCTTTTCCTTGTTATATAAAAATAACCTTATTAAAAATAGGGTTCATTAATAAAGCTAAAAATATTATATAATAATTAAAATTAGTAGCTCTTTAGTAACTATTTTTTTATATTAACCAATACTAATTTATTTATTTAAAATTCATTGTTAAAATTTGTAAATGGAATTATTGGCAGAGCGTATTAAACAAGCAAGGCAGTCTAAAAACCTATCTCAAAAACAACTTGCTAGCAATATAGGGGTGAGTGGGTCTGCTATCTCTCAATATGAGTCAAACTCATATTTTCATTCTGAACCCAGTATCAAGAAATTAATCGCCATTAGTAAGGCGCTTGACGTTTCTATCGAATGGTTGGCCACGGGCAGAGGTGCTAAAAATATCCAGTATTTTTTAAAAAATGACTGCCCGCCCCCCCCCTGATTGTTTACTAACACATGAGAAGAAACACCTATTATCATTGTTTGACAAACTTCCCGATGATTGGAAAGAGAATCAGTTGTTAGCTTTAAAGGCGATTACCAATCTACTAGAAAAATAACAGTTAAAATTTCGCAAATAATGCAAATGACCTATCAAACTACTCAAAAACTCTAAAGCTGTGCTTTATTCTGCCTTGTGACAGACAAAATCTGACTAATTAAGCTAAAAACGAATAATTTTTGACCATAAAATCCACTTTTGTAATAGGCAAGGCCTATTACAATCTTAAGAAAATCCTAGCTGACACGTTTTACAAAAATTTCATAAATAATGAAAATGGCTGATTTTTAGCCATAAAAAAACCCGCTAAGGACAAAATCTTTAGCGGGTTTTTGTTAGACTTGATTTAACTTACAAATCATAACCTCTTTCTTCATGAGAAATGATATCTAAACCTTGCTGCTCTTCTTCAGCGCTTACCCTTATACCCATCATCATGTCGATGACCTTAAGAATAATGTAGGTTGCAATTGCCGTGTAAACACCTGTTGCAATAACACCAATCGTCTGAACTTCAAGCTGAGACATAATTGTCATGCCTTCTGCTAGACCTTGACCCGAGAAAATACCAAGCTGGTCAGAAGCAAAAACTGCTGCCATTAATGTGCCGATAATACCACCCACACCATGCACAGGGAAAACATCTAAAGAATCATCAATTTTCCATTTTTGCTTAATAAGGATTACTGCATTAAAACAAACAATACCCGCAACAATACCGATTACCAAGCCACCGGCAGGGCCAACAAAGCCAGAAGCTGGGGTGATAGTTCCTAAACCTGCAACCATACCTGTTACAGCGCCTAGTGCTGTTGGTCTGCCAAATTTAATCCACTCATAAAACATCCAAGTAACAGCGCCAGCTGCNGCTGAAATGTGCGTGACCAGCATAGCCATTGCCGCATCGCCATTTGCTGCCAATGCTGANCCGCCATTAAAGCCAAACCAACCAACCCAAAGCATTGCTGCACCGGTAATAGTCATGGTCATGTTGTGTGGTGGCATTGGCTTTGTTGGAAAGCCATTACGTGGACCGATAACAATTGCTGCCACTAAGGCTGCAACACCGGCAGTAACATGCACAACCGTACCACCAGCNAAGTCAAGTAGCCCCATTTCGCCTAACCAGCCGCCGCCCCATACCCAATGGGTAATTGGTGCATAAACCACAATCAGCCAAATCGCACTAAACATTAGCACTGCTGAAAACTTCATGCGCTCAGCAAAACCACCAATAATAAGCGCTGGGGTAATAATCGCAAATGTCATTTGGAATAATGCAAATAAACTCTCAGGAATGTCGCCACTAAGTGAGTCTTCCATCACGCCAGCAAGCATAAATTTAGACAAACTGCCAAAATATGCATTGCCATCAGCAAAAGCAATTGAGTAGCCGACAACTAGCCAAAGAATTGAAACAATTCCGGCAATGGCAAAACACTGCATAAGCACTGATAGGATGTTCTTGCTGCGAACTAAACCGCCATAAAATAAAGCCAAACCAGGCAAAGTCATAAACAAAACCAACGCAGTTGACGTTAGAATCCATGATGTATTTGCGCCATCTAAACCTTCTGCGAACGCAACCATTGGCAATAAAGCCAATAAACTTAATAATTTTTTCATTTTTTACTCCTTAAAGTGCGTCTTGATCCGTTTCGCCAGTACGAATACGGATAACTTTATCTAAAGACGTTACAAAAATTTTGCCATCGCCAACTTTGCCAGAATTGGCAACATTGCTAATCGTTTGAATAACTTCATCCAGCTTAGCTGCAGAAATTGCGATTTCTAATTTAATTTTTGGTAAAAAATCAACTTGATATTCCGCACCACGATATAACTCGGTGTGGCCTTTTTGACGACCAAAGCCTTTTACTTCAGTCACAGTAATACCAGATACACCCACTTCTGAAAGNGCCTCTCTGACATCATCTAATTTGTGTGGACGTAGAATTGCCGTTACAAATTTCATACTTCTCTCCTTTGATAATTACAAATATTACTACTTGTAAATAGAAATAAGCCCCTCGTGGGCAACTTGTTAGCAACAATGCTTGTTTGGTACTCTACGCCGTTGTAGAATGTTAGTATTATAAATTTTTTTNAAAAAAAAGCAAATCAGCCCTATTTTTNAATCAGGTCTTGTCGTTTTTTTTGTGTGTTTTTAAGAGATTGATCTTCTCGCCAAGCATCAATATTGGCTTGATGGCCACTGAGTAAAACTTCTGGAACTTGCTGATCGTCAATAATTTCTGGGCGCGTATAGTGCGGATAATCCAACAGGCTATTAGCAAAAGAATCATTCAGCGACTGCGCATTTCCGAGCACGCCTGGTATTTGACGACTCACACTGTCAATTAGCACCATGGCAGCTAGCTCGCCGCCACTAATCACATAATCACCAATAGACACTTCCATGTCAACATCACGCTCAATCACACGCTCATCAACCCCTTCGTAGCGCCCACACAATAAAATAACCGAATCTAATTGTGAAATTTCATGNGCCAATTGGTGAGTTAATTGTTGACCTTGAGGTGACAAATAAACAACTTTAGCATGAGGATTTTTTTGCTTTATTTGACTAATNCAGCTGCGAATTGGCTTAACTTGCATCACCATGCCTGCGCCACCGCCATAGGATTTATCGTCCACATTTCGATACTTATTATCTGAAAAATCTCTAAGCTGCCAGGTGTGAATTTCAAGCAGAGAACTCTTAACTCCTCGGGCAATAACACCCTCATCTTTAATCGCTGAAAACATATCAGGGAACAAAGTGATGACGTCAAAACGCATCATATCAAGTTAGAATATTTTTAAGAATGTGATAATAAATATCACTCAAATCATCCAGATCTTGAACAGAAACACACTCATTCACCTGATGAATAGTAGCATTTAATGGCCCTAACTCTACCACTTGTGCATTTAGCATTGGCGCAATAAAACGTCCATCGGATGTGCCACCTGAAGTGGACAACTGCGTGTCAACACCAGTGACTTTTTTAATAGCGTCAGCACAGCNACTCACCAATTCACCTTTAGGAGTTAAAAATGGATAGCCTGAATGATTCCAGTCCAATCTATACTCAAGATTGTGCTTATCTAAAATATCGCTCACCCTTGCNTGCAAACCTTCATGAGTTGATTCAGTTGAGTAGCGAAAGTTAAAAACAATTTCAATTTCACCTGGAATAACATTTGTCACCCCAGTACCAGAGTGAATATTTGACAACTGAAAACTGGTTGCCGGGAAATATTCATTACCCTCATCCCATAGCTCATTGCATAGCTCATCAAGTGCTGGAACGGCTAGATGAATAGGATTGTTGGCCAAATGAGGATAGGCAATATGACCTTGTTTACCCACAACTGTTAACGTGCCATTTAGCGAGCCCCGACGCCCATTTTTAATAACATCACCCAACGTGTCTGTGGCAGATGGCTCACCTACCAAACAATAATCTACATTTTGACCAATAGCATTTAAATGCTCACAAACCTTAACCGTGCCATCAACAGCAGGGCCCTCTTCATCTGAGGTAATCAAATAACCAATCGTGCCCTTATGGTCTGGATAATCTTTAACAAATCGTTCACTAGCNCTGAGCATTGCCGCTAAAGATCCTTTCATGTCAGCTGCACCACGACCATACAACATGCCTGCTTTCACCTTAGCGGAAAAGGGGTCTAAATCCCACTTGCTCGCATCCCCTACAGGCACAACATCGGTGTGCCCAGCAAAAACAAATACTGGCGAACCTTGGCCGTGCTCAGCCCAAAAATTATCCACTTCGCCAAATTTCAAGTCAGAAATCTTAAATTTAGACTGTTCTAAGAAATTTGTCATTAGTGCCTGACAGCCTTTGTCATTAGGCGTGACTGAGTCAATTTTCATTAAGGATTGGGCTAGCTCTATCGTTTTACTCATGGGATTAATTTAAATTTAAAGTTACACTCGGGTTATCTGCAATATTTACCACCTCGCTCACCACCTGTAAATCGTCCGGCTGTTTCATGGCACTACCTGTTGTACTTATACGCACGACAATAAGCGCTTGATCATGTTGTGATAATAGTTTTTCTGACATGACAGAATTCATGTCGCTCAATACCACCTGTCCTGTAAAGGCTTTAATTGGTAATTTCTGAATAGCAATTGGCATCGGCCTGCCTTGGGCAGCTTTAGCATAAATCATTAAAAAATCTTCAGGAGATCGAGCGCTTAATACAGCATCCGAAATCTTCACATTCACAGTGACTGTATTACTAATATTGCCACTTTCAACACGACTAAGCTCTTGCAATATACTCACTAGCGCTTGTCGATCAGAGCTTTGCTCGGGTAGAGCGCTTAACGCCTTACTCCAAAGCGCCTTAGCCAGTTCAAAATCCTGCACGCTAACAGCAAACATACCTGCCAAATACAGAGCATCTGGTGCGTTAGGATCAATCTCTAAAGCTTGCTTAATCAACTCCACAGGTCGCCCTGTAAATTGATCATCGTTAGCACTGATCATAGTAGATGCGTACTCTACTAATAGCCTAGGATCTTTCGGGTCTATCTGGTATGCCTGCTCATAAGCCTTGATAGATTCTTGAATCTTATTAAGCTCAAAATAGCTTAAACCCAGCATCTTCCAGGCCTCAACATCTTTTGGATTTTCTTGTAAATGCTGCTTAAGCTTAGCTGCACTCTCTTCCAGGCTGAGTGGTGTTGAGTTGATCGTAGCCACCTTACTAGTGGGCGTGTAATTGCTCAAATTTTGATAAACACCAATCGTAAAAATAGGCAGCAGTATTGCAACTATTCCAATCCAAATATTAGCATTAGACTTGCTTAACTTTTTAGCGCTAGCTTGATTAAGCTCCAACGCCAATGTGCTTGATATTTCCTCTAGTGCTTGATCAAATTGCTCTTGATCAATTAACTCTTGCTCAAGATCTGTTTGCAGTTCTAATTTTCTTTGCTTTCCAAGCTCAATGTTTGATTGCTGAAGATCTACTCCGCTATCTGCCAATGGTTTTTTTAAAAACCAAAAAATCCATGCCAATGAAACTACCAGCATTACACCCATCCAAATCATCATACTCATGAGCCCACCTTCGAGCGACGTACAGATAAACGATATCTTCTGTCAAATGCGGCCAGTAAAGCGCCCAATGAAATAAACAAGCCTCCTAACCAAATCCATCTAATCAGTGGCTTGTAATAAATCCTTAAACTCCAGGCACCACCTCCTAAAGACTCACCTAAGGCAACATAAAGATCTCTCGCTAAACTTGGATCAATAGCTGCCTCTGTCATTGGCATGCCTGTGACATATTGACGTTTTTCTGGATTCAAGCTGGCAATCAGATCTCCATCATAATAAGCCTCAACTTTACCCTTATGTCCTTGGTAATTCTCATGGGAGAAGCTATCCACCCCTTTAAAAACAAACTGATAGCCTTTAACGGTTATTGGCTGATTAACATCCATTTTTATGTCTTTTTCTATACCAAGCTGGGTTGTTACTGTTGCGCCAAGTAGGAAAATTGCAATACCCACATGCGCCAAAATCATGCCAATAAATGCCAAACCTAGCTGGCCATTTTGTCGCACTCGGTTGAATAACAACGCCAATGAATGCAGCACAATCCAAATGAATAAAAATACTGCTAATGCAACATAAGTATTTTCAACAATAAACAAGCTGGCAATAAACAGTACGCCCACGCCTAACCAAACCGGGCTTAAAAGTTTTGCACTACGAACAAGCGTATCCTTCTTCCAGCGTAATGGTGCAATCACCATGACCAAAATAGCCGGAATCATAATCGGCACAAATACAGCATCAAAATACGGCGCACCGACTGAAATTTTGCCCAGTCCTAGAGAGTCGAGTAGTAATGGATACAAAGTACCCAAGAAAACACTTAACATCGCCGCTACTAATAAAATATTATTAATCAATAATCCACTTTCTTTTGATAGCCAAGAAAATGAATTACTACTACGCATTAGTGAGGCACGCCAAGCATATAAAGCCAACGAGCTACCAATAACAAGTATCAAAAAGACCAAAATGAAAGCACCCCTGGCAGGGTCAGCAGCAAAAGAATGAACTGAGGTTAGAATGCCAGATCTTACTAAAAAAGTACCTAATAAACTTAGAGAAAATCCAGCAATTGCCAGCAGTACCGTCCAATGCTTAAAGGCACCACGCTTTTCACTGACACTCAAAGAGTGTACCAATGCGGTGGCCACTAGCCATGGCATAAATGAGGCATTTTCTACCGGATCCCAGAACCACCAACCGCCCCAGCCAAGCTCATAATATGCCCACCAAGAGCCAAGAGTAATACCAAAAGTTAAAAATGCCCAGGCAACTAATGTCCACGGACGAGACCACCTAAGCCAAGTAGAATCAAGCTGTCCACGAATAAGTGATGACAATACAAAAGCAAAAGGTATGGCCATACCAACGTAACCCATATACAACATAGGTGGGTGAATAATCAGGCCAAAATCTTGCAAGAGTGGATTGAGCTCCCGACCTTGTACAGGAATAATGTCTAGTCGCTCAAAGGGATTTGAGGTTAGCAATAAGAACAATAAAAACCCAATGCTAATCAGTCCTAGAATAATCAAAATATGGTTTAACACTTCGCCAGGTAGGCGCTTTGAAAATACCGAAACCGCAACACTCCAGCCTGATAATATCAACGCCCATAATAATAGCGAACCCTCATGCGCACCCCAAACGGCCGACATCTTAAACATGTCTGGTAGCTCAGTATTGGAGTTGCTAGCAACATATTTAACCGAAAAATCATCAGCCACAAAAGCATTCATGAGTACAACAAAGGCAACAAAAATCCAAAAGAATTGTGCCCATAACATTGGGCGTGATAACTGCGCCAAGGCAAGGTTACTTCTAAGCAGGCCGATTGTTGGCAGTATAACTTGCAAACAAGCGAATGCTAATGATAAAACTAATGCAAAGTGTCCGAGCTCAACTAACATATTAAACTATTCATCAAATAAATCTATAATTTTATCTAATCCACCAACATTAATGGCAATATCTGCCTGCGACGCCACAATTGATTTGGCATGATAAGCAACAGACAAGCCGGCAATCTTCATCATTGCTAAATCATTAGCGCCATCACCCACGGCAATCACCTGGGAGCGCTCCAAAGAGTGCTTTTTACAGAGCTCATCAATAAAATCAGCCTTTGCTTGAGCATTGATTATATCGCCTTGAGTAACTCCTGTTAAACGACCCTCATTAACCGCCAAAACGTTTGCCCTAGAATAATCTAGACCAATGTCCTGAGCCAATTGATCGGCAAAGTAGGTAAACCCGCCAGACACTACTGCACTTTTTATTTTTCGATCATTTAAAAATTTAATCAAGACTTGGCCACCAGGATTTACCTGAAGCTTGTCTGTATAAACTCGCTCCAATACCGACACTTCTAAGCCCTTTAATAAGGCCACACGCTCAACGAGTGAGCGATCAAAATCTAATTCTCCTTGCATCGCACGCTCGGTAATATCAGCCACCTGAGGTTTTAAATTAGCAAAATCTGCAATTTCATCAATACACTCAATATTGATCAAAGTTGAATCCATATCGCTCACGAAAAGCGCAACTTGATTAGACAAAAAACCCTCTGGAACAAAATTGAAATCGAGTTTAAACACCTCTCTCAAAGCATTTAAATCAATTATTTTATTTGTGGTAAAGCGAAAGTGTGTTCGCTTTTGTTGAATATCAGCACCAATGTGCTGAGCAACGAGTTTGGCTATTGCCAGGTCTTGACTATGTAGAATGATCGTCTTCACATGTCACCTTGTTTTAAATATGGTGCGGAAGGAGAGACTCGAAAGCAAGTTGATACCTATGCACAGTTAAAGATGCCTATTATATAAGGGTTTTCACTTTTTGAATATCTATATTTAAGGCTGTTTATTGTCAATGTAGTTAAATTGTAGTTAAACTTTTTCTTGCTAATTTTCATTTAATTTAAGCAGCTTTTTGTTCGTACAAATATTTCTGAAACTCAATAAATAATGAACTGATATTTTTCACATCACCCAAAATCTCTTTAGCATCTTCCAAAGATTGATATTTATTGGTTAATAAAATTGGCAATTTTTCTTGATCGAGCTCACCCACGCCTGTTTTAATATATTGCTTTAAAACAAATTCAATAAATTCTTGTTGTTTATCATCAAGCAATGCAAAAATACTAGATTTTGCCATCGCCACCCTGTCTTCTCTAGTAATTGGTTTTATATCACTATTAAATACATATTCAAGTACATCAAATAAATCACTCTTTTCGGCATTAATCAGCTTTTGCAATGTGGTTAATTCCTCTTTGCCAAAGCCAGCGTCATCAAGTTTTTCAAGCAAGGTTTTTCTAGTAGTTGGATTACTCCAAAGCTTTAGCAACTCTGCTTCATTCTTAAAAAAGTTAGGCAATTCACCAAACAAATTATTTAAAAACTCCTCCGCAGAA
>JGI26256J51712_1000705_pt1 | contig 13829 bp, 15 predicted proteins | sample SaaInlV_150m_DNA_FD_51712 | JGI IMG/M metagenome (IMG submission 51712) | reverse complement strand
ATCTAGGGCTTGAGATCTTTGTGCTTGGTCATCCATACTCAAAGCCTATCTCAGCCTACATAGAGTCAGGTGCACTAACGCCCAAAATACCCAGCCCGTTAGTCAGCACTTGCTTCACCGCTTTGATTAACAACAATCTAGTGGATCGCAATACAGCATCATCCACCAAAAACTCACTATTGTTGTAATAACTATGGAATTCACCGGCCAGATCTCGTAAATAATAAGCCAAAACATGAGGCTCATAATTCAGTGCACTTGCCTGTAAGACATCTTTATAACGATTTAATTCTTTAATTAAAGCAATCTCGGTGTCACTTGTTAATTTTGATAGTTCGGCATCAGCGTCATCCATTGATTGTGCTTGCTTAAGTACTGAGCAAATGCGAGCGTGGGCGTATTGAATATAAAATACTGGATTTTCATTAGTTTTGGACTTGGCCAAATCAAGATCAAAATCCATGTGCTGCTCTGATTTTCTTAAAATATAGAAAAAACGCGCTGCGTCATTACCCACTTCATGGCGTAACTCTTCTAATGTTACAAACGAACCGCTACGTGTTGACATGGCCACTTTTTCGCCGCCACGATACAAATTAGCAAATTGCACCAGCAAAATTTCTAACTTATCAGGGTTGTGCCCTAGTGCGCTAATAGAAGCCTTAACTCTGGCAATATAGCCGTGATGATCCGAACCCCAAATGTTAATAATTTTGTCATAGCCGCGCTCAATTTTTTCTAGATGGTAGGCGATATCAGAAGCGAAGTACGTATGAATGCCATTATCTCGCACCACTACACGATCTAAGTCATCGCCAAAATCTGTGGTTTTAAACCACAAGGCGCCATCTTTTTCATAAATATGGCCCGACTCTTGCAAGGCTCTACAGTTTTTTTAGATAAACCAGAATCAACCAAAGACTGTTCTGAAAACCACTGCTGATATTCAATACCGAACTCAGATAAATCTTCTTTTATTCCGCCCAAAATACTGTCAATCGCCAATCTAAATATATGTTGATAGTCCTCGCCAAGCATCTTCTTACAGTTGGCAATCAGTGCATCAATGTGCTTCTCCTTATCGCCACCATCTTTCTCATCCTTACAAACATCTTTGGCAATATCATACTTTTCCACACCACTAATTTGCTTAGCAATATCGGCAATATAATCGCCTTTGTAACCATTGTCAGGAAACACCTCAACCTGACAAAAACGCAAATAAACCGAAGTCGCTAAGATGTCCATTTGTCGTCCAGCATCATTCACGTAATATTCGTTATCCACACTAAATCCAACGGCGCGCAACAAGTTTGACACCGTGGCACCATAAGCTGCACCCCGACCATGGCCCACATGCAACGGACCAGTCGGATTAGCGGAAACAAATTCCAATAAAATGCGCTGGCCATGGCCGACTTTAGACAGGCCAAAATCATCACCCTGGGTAAAAATATCATCTAGCACCTGGTTATTTGAACCTTGAGACATAAAGAAATTAATAAATCCAGGTCCAGCAATCTCAACCTTGTCAATTTCACTGGCGTTAACAAGCTTATCGACAATTTTTTCAGCCAAAACCTTCGGCGCACACTTGGCTTGTTTGGACAATACCATGGCAATATTTGAAGCAAAATCTCCCTGAGTTTTATCTTTAGAATGATCCAGTCGAATCTCACTTGGCGCACTTTCTAAAACACCCTCATCAATCAATGATTGCAATGCTTGGGTTAATAGTTGCTGTAATTGTTGTTTCATATCAAACCTGTTTATTTATCTTTTTTTAATTAGTGCGCTTCTTGCCAAGAGCTGCCCGTGCCCACGTCCACCTTCAGTGGAATATCAAGCAAGTAAGCATTCTCCATTAAGTCTTGTATTTTATGAGTAAACTCATCTACTCGATCGGCTTTCACTTCGAAAACCAACTCATCGTGGACTTGCATAATCATTTTAATGTTGTCATTATTTGAGCCAATCCAGTCGTGCACATCAAGCATGGCTTTCTTGATAATATCAGCACTTGACCCTTGCATAGGTGCATTAATAGCTGTTCTAAGTGCATGCTGTTGTAACATTTTATTTTTAGCATTAATTTGTGGCAAGTAAAGCCTTCTGCCCATCACTGTTTCAACATAACCCTGGATTTTGGCAGACTCTCGAGTATCTTCCATATATTGAGCCACACCTGGATAATTCTCAAAATAGGCGTCAATATACTCTTTAGCCTCTGTACGTGACACATCAATTTGCTTAGCTAGGCCAAAAGCACTCATGCCATAAATCAAGCCAAAATTAATCGCCTTTGCTCGACGTCTCTGCTCTTTGGTCACCTCATCAATGGCCACCTGAAACATGGTGGAGGCGGTTGCACTATGCACATCTTGATCATTCTTAAAGGCATTGAGTAAATTGGCATCTTGGGAGATATGCGCCATAATTCTAAGCTCAATTTGCGAATAATCTGCAGCAATAATCACCCGATCTTTGCNAGCAATAAAAGCCCCACGAATACGCGCACCAAGCTCAGATCGAATTGGAATATTTTGCAGATTTGGGTTTGATGAAGACAAGCGNCCTGTCGCCGTAACTGCCTGATGATAAGAAGTATGCAAACGCTTAGTGTGCAGGTCAATTTGCTTAGGCAATGCCTCTAAATAAGTTGAATTAAGCTTGGTCAGTGTTCGATAGCTCAAAATCAAATCAACCAAAGGNTGNTCNAACANCTTTAACGCCTCTTCATTTGTAGATGGCGCCCCTTTTGGAGTTTTTTTCTTCGGTACCAAGCCCAGACCGTCCTCAGAAAATAAAATTTGCTGAATTTGTTTAGGTGATTCTAAATTAAACTCTTCGCCTGCCAGCTCATAAGCTTGCGCTTGAAGACTTTCCATCTGCGATTTAACCTCTATTTGTTGCATGCCCAATGAATTGGCATCTAGCTCAACACCATTGCGCTCAATATTTAGCAAAACCCTCACCATCGGCAGCTCAATACGCTGATATAGCTTGACCAATTTAGGATATTGGGCAATTTGCTCGTCCAGCACCTGATTTAACAAATCAGTTACAATCACATCTTCGCAAGCATAAGGGCTGGCAACTTCAAGTGAGACTTGGTTAAAGGTAATTTGCTTCTTGCCCTTACCGGCAACCTCAGAAAATGTAATGGTTTGATGATTAAGATAATGCTCAGATAGATCGTCCATGTTATGGCGTGTCGCCACTGAGTTAAGCACATATGACTTCACCATAGTGTCGTCGGTAATGCCGTTTAGATCAATTTTATAATTGGCNAAAACATGTGCATCATATTTAAGGTTTTGCCCCACTTTTCCAATAGCTGCATTCTCCAAGATAGGTTTAAGCGCCTGTATTACGCTCNAAAAATCAAGCTGTTTTGGTGCATCTAAATAGTCGTGTGCAACCGGAATATAAAAACTATCACGTTCAATTAAGAATACCCAGCCTACAATTTTTGCATTCATGTAGTCCAATGAGTCGGTCTCTAAATCAAGCACGAAGTTTGAGCAATGTCCAAGGCGTTCAAGCATCTTTTCAAATACCACTTGATCTAAAACTGTGGTTTGTGAATANCCTTCTAGTAGACTTTGTGCGGGTTTAGAGACCTCAAGAGGCTGCTCAATAGTTTCATTAACAGAAGAGATGGACACCTCACCAAGCTGCTTATGCCACATAGAAAATCCATAGCGCTGGTATAGCTCGGCTAATTTTGTNCCATCTTGTCCGGGCTCATTGTCCAGAATATTACAAGGTAAATCCACATCAAATTTCAAACTCACTAGTCGGTGCGACAAGTCTAAAAGGTCAAAATTATCTCGCAGCTTTTCACCCACTTTACCTTTAATTTCATGCGCATGCTTTTTAATACCTTCAATATCTTGATAAGACTGAAGCCATTTGATGGCTGTTTTTGGCCCAACACTCGGCACCCCTGGAATGTTATCCGCACTGTCGCCAGTGAGCGCTAATAAATCAAGAATTTTCTCGGGTGTAACTCCCATTTTCTCAATCACGCCATCACGATTATAAGTGCTTCCCGTCATATCTAGCTGGGAGATGTTATCACTCACAAGCTGCATTAAATCTTTGTCGCCACTAGCAATAATGGTTTTTATATTGTTCTGATCAGCACACCGACTCAACGTTGCAATGACATCATCAGCCTCCACACCAGGAACACACATAAAATGAAAACCCATGGCGCGAATGATTTCATACAGAGGTTCGATTTGTATCACCAATTCCTCGTCTGCCGGTTTCCTATGTGCCTTATATTCTGGGTAGATTTCATGACGAAAGTTCTTACCCTTGGCATCAAAAATAGCAATCAACTTGGCCTCAGGGTATTGTCTTTGCAAACGTTTAACGGCATTCACCACGCCAAACATAGCACCCGTTGGGAAGCCCTCTTGGTTGCTCAAGTTTTGTTTTAAGGTGGAAAAGTAAGCGCGGAATAAAAACGCCGAACCGTCTAGTAGTATAAGCTTATGTGACATGCGCCCAATTTTACCAATTTTTACCCGTCGCTTAAGTTGTAAAATAACATTACTTTAGTAATTTTTAGCCCTATGTCAGAAGCACTCATTCATGTTGACCAAGTCAGCCTAAGCCATCATGGAAAAAAGGTTCTAGACCAGGTAAGTTTTGAGCTTAAAGCGGGTGAATTTATCACCCTAATCGGCCCAAATGGCGCCGGCAAAAGCTCTTTGATTAAAATCTTATTGGGCTTGATTAAGCCAGATACGGGCCACGTTAAAAAATCGGCCAAAATTCGCCTAGGCTATACACCACAAAAATTCATACCCAATGAATTTATCCCAATTACTGTCACTGGGTTTTTACAACTTAATCAAAAAGTATCAGCTCAATTTTTAGAAGATACAGCTAAGCTAACGGGTATCGAATCAATTCTCAAGAGTGAATTAAAGCGTTTATCAGGTGGAGAGATGCAGCGCGTGTTGCTAGCAAGAGCTTTGCTGGCAAAGCCCAATGTTCTTATTCTTGATGAGCCCGCTCAGAATTTAGATGTCAACGGCCAAATGCATCTGTACAAGCTCATTCAAGATATTCACCAACAGCAGGGGTGTGCAGTGCTAATGGTGTCGCATGACTTGCACCGAGTTATGAAAGAATCAACTCAAGTATTGTGCCTATATCATCATATTTGTTGCATGGGGCAGCCAGAATCCATTTTAAAAGATTCTCAATTTAATGATTTATTTGCCGATCAAATGGATGATTTGATGGCCACTTATGAGCATCATCATAATCACTGTCATGAAGACTAGGGTAACTGGCTAATTTCTAACTCCAGCCAAAGCTAAAACTTGTTTTATTGAGCGAACATCCTGGCAGAGTTTTGTTGCAAAAAATCACCTTTAGAAATCTCAACCAACAAATCCCAACGACCCTTGAGTGGCAAAATCACTTCTAGTTGATAAGCGCCATCGTCAGTCTTTGACATTGGCATTGAAAAATCATGTTTCATCTCTAGTGGTCGATAAAAATAAGCAGTCGCATCAGCCTTATTAAGGCGCTTATCTTGCTTGGTGCTAACCGCTCGATAGACCTGTTTAACGCCATGAGTAATTTTTTCAGGCAAAGCCAACTCTAACTTCCAACCCTGCTCAACTAACTTGTTGCGATTTTCCAAGGTTTTTCCATAACGCTGTCCTGTCTCATATGCATCAGCCACCACCATGCCTGGGTGGGTTTCTAGGGCGGTGATAATACGCCAAACTGTCGCGCCAACTAGGGCAATAAACAAAACCAACATTAGCATCATTACAGGGGATTTTTGTACACTCATCGCATGCTTCTCGGGGTGAAAAATGAAGTGTCATATTCTAATGTAGATTGAACACCTTTAACCACAAAAGTTACCTTGTAATCATCACCCACATTATTTTCATAAGCAGACAAATACACAAAAATAGATTTCACATTACCCGTGGGGATCATTACTGAGCCTAGTGTCTCTTTAGATGTCAACCCTTTGATCGGACTCTTAAAACTAATCGCAACCTGCATATCTTTATCGGTTTTGTTCATAACCTTAAGCTCGTACTTATTACGAATAGAGCCGTCTGATAACTGCACAAATAATGGCTGCCTATCGTGCAAAACCTTTAGATCCATTGAGGCTAGTGTACTCATACCATAAGCCAGTATTGATAAAGCGATGACCAAAATTGAACCATAGACAATAACCCTAAACCTTTTATACAGAGGCTTAGGCGCCTGTTTAAATTCCATCTCGGCTAAAGAGGTATAACGGATTAAACCCTTTGGCCTACCCACTTTTTCCATCACCACGTCACATGCATCAATACACAATCCGCAAGTAATACAGCCGTATTCTTGGCCTTTACGAATATCAACCCCTGTTGGGCAAACAGCCACACATTGATTACAATCAATGCAATCGCCATTACCCTCAACAAATTTACCTTTTTTGAGCTTGCCACGGTTTTCACCGCGATAATAATCATAAGTTGGCATAATGCTTTGATTGTCAACCATCGCACCTTGAATACGTGCATATGGACAAACCCACATACAAGTTTGCTCACGCATAAAGCCGGCAAAAATATACGCACCTGAAGCAATAGTAATGGTGATTGTTAATGTCATTGTAGTGATATCAGCATTAAAATAATCTGCCCAGCTAACACCAAAATACAGCATCCAAGTTATGCCGGAAAATAAGGCGATAGATATCCAAATAGCATGCTTAATAACTTTTTTTCTTATCTTGGAAAAGCTGATTGATTCTTTATCTAGCTTACGACGCTTAATTGGCGCGCCTTCTACCTTAGTCTCTACCCAGGTAAAAATATCAGTCCAGATTGTTTGGAAACAAAAATAACCACAAAAAACTCGACCAAGTACGGTGGTCATGGCTGCCAATAATATCGCTAAAAAAAGCAACACCATCGTTAGCATCCAAATATCTTGTGGAAAAATAGTAATATCAAATAAGTGATATTGTCTATTTTCCATATCAAACAAGATGGCTTGTTTGTCATTCCAAGTAAGATAAGGGCCAATGAAAAAAGGGGTCCAAAAAATAATAGCTAGCCATTTAAAGTTTCTAAATTTTCCACCCATTCGTTTGGCATGAATCGTTTCATCACCAAGGTTTTGTACCCAAAGATCTCCCTCTTCATACAAAGTTTCAAGTTGGATTTTGTTATCACTCATGGCAGCCTTTTTTACGGTTTAAAACAACGCTGATATCATAACATTTTTCTTATTTTTTTTCTTGATTGAAATCAAATAAAGTTCAGAAAACTGCCTAGTACCTATTAAAATTACGTATCTGATATAATGTCCAATTTTTTACGACCAAAATTACCATGAAAGAGATTATCGAAGCTGCTTTTGAAGATAGAGCAAACATCAATCCACAAACTGCAACACCTGAAGTTAAACAAGCTGTTAACGAGGCAATTCGTATGCTTGATTCTGGCGAAGCTCGCGTTGCCGAGCAACAAGCAGTTGGCGACTGGGTTGTCAACGAGTGGCTTAAAAAAGCCGTATTACTATCTTTTAGAATTGCAGACAACGTACCTATGCAAGGTGGCTTTACTCAATATTACGACAAAGTACCTTCTAAATTTGCCGACATGACACCTGAAGAATTTAAAGCAACTGGCGTTCGAGTTGTGCCGCCTGCAAGTGCACGTCGTGGTTCATACGTTGCTCAAGATACAGTGCTTATGCCATCATATGTCAACATTGGTGCTTACGTTGATTCTGGCACTATGGTTGATACTTGGGCAACAGTTGGCTCATGTGCACAAATTGGTAAAAATGTTCACCTATCAGGTGGTGTTGGCATTGGTGGTGTTTTGGAGCCATTGCAAGCTAGTCCAACAATTATTGAAGATAATTGTTTTATTGGCGCTCGATCAGAAGTTGTTGAAGGTGTGATTGTTGAAGAAGGCTCTGTTATTTCAATGGGTGTTTACATTGGTCAATCTACTAAGATCTTTAATCGTGAAACTGGTGAAGTCACTTACGGTAGAATCCCTGCAGGCTCAGTTGTGGTTTCTGGCAACCTACCTTCTAAAGATGGCTCATACTCACTTTACTGTGCAGTTATCGTTAAACAAGTAGATGCCAAAACTCGCTCTAAAACAAGTATTAATGAGTTATTAAGAGGGATTTAATAAAATCCTAATGGAGGTTTTATTTTTAACAAAGAAGGTAATTGCTTTCTTTGTTGAACCTTTAGGATTAATTCTAACATTAGCCATTATTGGTTTATATTTTTTATACAAATCTAGCTATACAAAAGCTAAACTTTTTTTAAGTTTTTCTATATCTCTGCTATTACTATTAAGCTATCCACCAATAGCTAACAATCTAATTAAACCATTAGAGAGTGTGTATCCAAAATATAGATACAGTAATAAGAACATTGAATATATTCATGTACTTGGCGGTGGTCATTACGATAATCAGAACCAACCTTTATCTAGTCAAATTGGTAATGCTAGCCTTAAAAGAACCATTGAAGGTATTAGCATTTTTAAACAAATCGATAAAGCCAACTTAAAGCTTATTTTTACTGGATATGCAGGGCCGGGTAATTTCACGTCTAATGCTGAGATGAATGCGAAAATTGCTAGAATAGTAAGCATCTCCAATGATAGCTTGATCATTAATGGCGCCCCAAGAGANACTCAAGAAGAGGCTGTGTTTGCTAAATCAATTATTGGCAACAAGCCATTTATACTAGTAACTTCGTCATCACACATGCCAAGAGCCATTAAATTATTTGAAAATATGGGCATGAATCCAATAGCAGCACCAACGGATTTCAAAGGGGGGAATAAATCATTATTATCCGTCCCAAATATTAGGGATTTTGAAAAATCAAGAAATGCTATCCATGAATTTTTAGGCATAAGTTGGACCTATATTGTTAAGTAGGAACAAAAAAAACCCGCCTTACGGCGGGTTTTTTTTGGTTGTTTATATCGCTAAATTAACGACGCGTGAATAAAGCATAAATAACAGCGACTGCTGCTAAACCGACCAGTCCGTGTGAACCAAGACTGGCAACGATGCCTGTAATAGTGCCGATCACATCGCCACCAATAAATGGTACGCCTTGAGCGCCCGTACCGAAGATTACCTGAACCACGATGGCTAAAGCAATTAATGCAATACCCGCTTCGGTTAGTTTTTTGATTGTACCTATAGCAGTATCAAACATAGTTTTCCCCTTTTAGTTATATTAACAACCCAATCTTTGTGATTGGATTGTTAACAATTTAGAGTGTTTATTAACTTATGTCAAGTATTTTTGATGAAAAAGTGCAATAAAAGTAGTATTTAAGGCACTATATTTTGAAAAAATGCGAAATTTTTAGCGCTAAAGCGCTGATTGGGTAACCGATAGCGCTATTCCAATAAAAATTACCAGTCCAATGTAATTATTATGTAAAAAAGCTCTAAAACAGGCTGTTTTTTGCCGTTTTTTGATTAAAAACTGATGATATATCATTAATAAGGCACTCAAAAACAAAGAAAAATCGTAAAAAATTCCCAGTTTAAAAATTTCCGAAATTTTTAATAAGATAACAATAAGCCCAATTTGTAATCCAGCCAGAATCAATCGATCGTATTGCGCAAATAAAACAGCGGTGGATTTAACCCCAATTTTTAGATCTTCTTCTCGATCCGCCATGGCATACATAGTGTCATAAATAACGGTCCAAATAACGGTGGCTAAAAAAATCCACCAAGCAGCACCTGGCACAAAACCATTAGTCGCTGCAAAAGCCATAGGCACGCTCATGGCAAAACTTACACCTAAAACAAACTGAGGCAGGTGCGTCCAACGCTTGGTAAAGGGATACAAAGTGGCCAGAATAGCAGCAACTAGTGCCAACTGCACAGTGAGTGTATTAGTGAACAACACCAAAATGAACGCCACAACAATCAAGCCAAAAAATAACTTTAAAGCATCGGCGGCATTAACTTCTCCTGAGGCGATTGGTCGATTTTGAGTACGCTCAATAAATCCATCAATTTTGCGATCAGCATAGTCGTTAATCACACAGCCTGCAGAACGCATCAATACAACCCCTGAAATAAAAATAGCCGTCAGTTTGATTGATGGCCAGCCACCTGCGGCCAAAAATAAAGCCCATAAAGTTGGCCATAAAAGTAGGTAAATGCCTACTGGCTTATCTAGACGCATTAAACGAAAATAGGCGTTCATAACTTTGCTAAAAATTGTGTCAACTCATCAGACAAAGGAGCTTGCACTTTTTGGATGTCACCTGTTAATGGATTGGTAAAGGTAAGCTGATGCGCATGCAAAAACAAACGCTTAAGTCCTCGAAATTTCACTTGTCGATCAAATTCCTTATCGCCATATTTATCATCACAGGCAATCGCATGTTCTGCATATTTTGCATGTGCTCGAATTTGATGAGTACGCCCAGTCTCGATGGTGACTTCCACCAATGAAGCGGAAAAATCCTCTTGGGTGAAATTTTTAAGTGGCTGAAAATGACTCACTGAATGTTTACCCTTGCTGTCTACCACTGCGTATCTTGAATTCTGATGAAGTGGCGCATCAATGGTGTGGCGTTTTTTTGACCACGTCCCTTTTACCAAGGCAGTATAGCGCTTTTCCATTTCATGTTGATGAAGCTGCTCGTGCAGATTTTTAAGCACGCTACGCTTTTTAGCAATGAGCAGCACGCCTGAAGTTGCACGATCTAGACGATGAACCAGCTCAATAGGCTCTTTGTATACTGATCTAAGCGCCTCAATAACACCCGTGTCCACACCACTACCACTGTGAACAGCCACACCACTTGGCTTATTGATAATCAACAAACCCTTGTCTTCATAAATAATGGCGTCCATCAATATTTTTTTAAGACTGTCTGAAACATGCGCAGGTTTTTTCTCAGTTACGCTAATTGGCGGAATGCGCACAATATCTTCTTGTTGAAGCTTATAGTCTGCTTTTTTTCTGCCTTTGTTAACTCGAACCTCGCCTTTACGAATCACACGATAAATATGCGACTTGGGCACACCTTTAAGAATTTTAACTAAAAAATTATCCAGGCGCTGGCCTGCAGAAAATTCGTCAATAGTTTGAAAAGAAACAGCCATTATTATGAGAAAAACAAACGTTTAAAATTATCAGTGGTGGTACTGGCAATTTCTTCAATACTCACCCCTCGTATTTCGGCCAGCTTTTCAGCCACATAATAAGTGTAGGCGGGAGAATTTGGCTTACCTCTATTAGGCACTGGGGTTAGATAAGGCGAATCTGTTTCTACCAGTAGACGATCTGCTGGTACTTTTTTAGCCACTTCGCGCAACGCCTGTGCACTTTTAAAGGTAATAATGCCAGAAAACGAAATATAAAAACCTAAATCAAGTGCCGCTTTGGCCATCGCCCAATCTTCAGAAAAACAATGCATCACACCTGCTTGTGCTTTTTCTTCGGTCATGATTTGAATGGTGTCAGCCTTAGCTTCACGGGTATGAATAATCATCGGCTTACCAGATTGGTTTGACGCAGCAATATGACGCCTAAATCGATCACGTTGCCAATCTGCAGACTCTTGTTTGACATGAAAATAATCAGTCCTGTTTCACCAATGGCAATAACATTGTCGTCATCTGCCAACGCTAATAGCTCTTTAACACTTGGGTCTTTGCCTCTTGCTCCGTCGGGTGCACACCCACAGAGGCGTAAATCTGAGTATGATTTTTAGCAAATGAAAGAACCTCATCAAAATGCTCTAAATCGATACAAACACAAAGAAATTCTTTAACAGATAAGTCATTTGCATGCGCCAGCATACTTTCAACACTACCACCAAACTGCTCAAAATCTACACGGTCTATATGACAATGGGAATCAACAATATACATATTACAGGCCTAATTTTTTTAGCCAATTCTTGGCTTTGCCGTCTAATTCGTCCGTTAGAGTATTAAGCTTTCCCTGTAGTCGACGATTAATACCTTCTTTAATTTCTTGCTCATTAAGTCTTAAACCTTTTTTCTCAACCTCAGCCTGAATGCGAGATAAGGCGACTTTCATAATCTCTGAACCAACCTGATCCAAAGGGATTCCGCTTTTTCCGCCAAAATCAGTAATCATTACATTCGGTACTACAACCGTCTCTTTGAACCACTGGGTATCAATGAATAACTGAGTATTAACAAAATTTAGCTGTTTAATTTTCACTCGACAAGACTCATAAGAATTATTATTTTGATTTGGAGAATGCTCAGTAGAAACATTTTTGTGCGTATTTTTAGGCTTACGATTTAACTGCTTAAGCAGCTCAACCAAATTAACTTGATCCTTGTTTTGCTCTAATGTAAACAACAAGCCGTCAAATTCGAGCTGATCTAATACCACTAACTTGTCCTGGCTCTGCTCAGAAAGAGCAGCGCTCAAATGATTTAAAACAAAGGCGTTTTTATTGGCAAAGTTGGGCGGGTTTGCCACTTCAATAAAATCAATGTTAACCTGGAATTGATCCCAGTCACTTCTAAATTCACCAACCGTAACAGAAGATCCGACTGATTTTTGCGCATAAGATTCCACTGCATTTTTAGCAATGGTATCAAACCAGATTACTAAAGAGATAATCGCAACAAGTATTAACGCCAATAAATAATAAAAGATTTTTTTCATGTTTAATTAGGTTGTATTTCTAAAAAATATCTATGGTCAGACACATATGGAACACTCACTTGGTGGGCTTGAATTGTAAAGTTTTCAAGCGCCTCCTCTGCAAAACGATTTCCCTTCATGAGTAAGTAATGACCATTATCACACAATAAGTGCTGCGTTAGACTTAAGGTTTTTTCAACCTCTGCAAATGCTCTAGAGGTAATCTGCCCAAAGCATTGCTCTGGTTGAAAATTCTCAACACGTTGGTTGATCACCGTTAAATTATTTAAACCTAGCTGAACTTTGGCAAATTGCATAAAACGGCATTTTTTGCCAACCGTATCTAATACGGTCACGCTCAACTCCGGCTTCATAATACTAATCACAATACCGGGCAATCCAGCACCAGAACCCACGTCCAATAATGGCGTTTGCTGGATATAGGAAACCACCGAAAGACTGTCTAACAAATGCTTTTTAATCCCATCTTCAGTGTGACGAATAGCGCTCAAATTATAAGTTTTATTCCACTTAATAATGAGTGCCAGATATTTTAATAATTTTGATACTTGCTCCTGGCTAAGATCAATATCCATTTGTTTTGCACCCTCGATGAGCAAGCTTTCATCAGTCATGATCTTTTATAAGTTTTAAGATAAACCAATAAAATTGAGATGGAGGCAGGGGTAACCCCTTGTATTCGACTCGCCTGACCAATAGTTTCTGGTTGGTGCTGTGTGAGCTTTTGGCGCACCTCCGCAGACAAGGCTTGAATACTCTGGTAATCCATCTCAGCTGGTAAGATGGTATTTTCATTTTTACGGTATTTCTCAATCTCGTCCATCTGGCGTTTAATATAGCCTGCGTATTTAATCTGATTCTCCACCACGCCAATTAAAGTTTTATCGACCAAATAAGGCTTGCCAGAATCAATTTGACTCAAAATTTTGTAATTAACTTTTGGACGCTTAAGTAGCTCTAATAATGAATACTCATGATTAAGTCTCTGACCTAACACTTCACCTGCTTGCGTATCACTCGCTTGGATCCAAGTGCTTTCTAGACGTTGTTTTTCTTGAGCAATCGCCTCATATTTCTGCTCGAATGCCTGATATCTATCCTCACCAATTAACCCTAACTT
>JGI26256J51712_1000689_pt1 | contig 13997 bp, 14 predicted proteins | sample SaaInlV_150m_DNA_FD_51712 | JGI IMG/M metagenome (IMG submission 51712) | reverse complement strand
CCTTGACTAAAGGCCCTTTATATTGGGCCTTGGAAGCGGGCGATTAGCACTCTCCTTTAAGGAGTGCTAATAATATGGTCAGATTTAGCAGAGTCAAGCCGAGACTGCTAAAAACCCATGAAATTACTGTAATAACAGGCGATTCACGACCGGGACGCAGATTCTATGGCCGAATCACGACAAAACACTCAGGAGCGGGTGTGGCAGATCGTGCACCAGATCCCAAAAGGTCAGGTCGCGACCTATGGCCAGATCGCCAGACTGGCTGGTATTCCCAGGCATTCAAGGCTGATCGGCCGAATACTCTCAGGCCTTCCCCCCAACACCCGATTGCCGTGGCATCGCGTCATCAATTCACAGGGAAGAATCACCAATCCGGCGAAGGATCGGCAGCAATCAAGACTGGAGAAAGAAGGCGTAACCTTGATTAACGGTCGAGTCAGCCTGAAGGTTTACGGTTGGGACACCAACTGAGCCCGCTCATATCGAGACAGCCAGACAACCAGCAGGATCGCTGGGATACCTAACATCGCTGCGACGACGAAAAACTCAAAGTAACCAAATTTATCCACCACCAAACCGGAAAAACCGGATATGAACTTACCCGGCAGCGTCATCAGTGAACTGAATAGAGCGTATTGAGTCGCCGTGTACGCCCTGTTTGTGAGACTCGACAGATAGGCGATGAAAGCCGTCGCTGCAAACCCACCGGAAATATTATCCGCAGAAATTACGATCGCCAGGTAAGAAACCTTGGGCTCCAGAACACTTAGGGAAGCGAACAGCAGATTGGTTACCGCAACCGCAACCGCACCAATAAGGAGCGGCCTCATCAGTCCCCATTTCACAACCAGAACACCACATATTAATGACCCGGCGATACTCATGAAGAAGCCGAATACTTTGGCGACATTGGCTATTTCAGTTTTGGTGTAACCCATATCCAGGTAGAAGGGGTTCGCCATAATGCCCATGGCGATATCACTTAACCGAAAAACAGCGATAAACAGCAGGATGATGAAGGCGACTTTGCCATTGCGCGAGAAAAAATCAATGAATGGCCCCGCCACTGCTCTGGTAAACCATCGGCTTAGTCCAATCGCTGACAACTCAAGCGCAAAGGAGTCAGACTGGCGATCAGGCTCTGCTACCAGGACAACCGTTATCACGCCAACCAGCATCAGGGCTGCCATGACCATGTAAGCCATAGCCCACGAAAAATACTCGGCAAGATACAGCGCGCCGGCACCAGCAACCAGCAGCGCTAATCGGTAGCCAAACACATAAGCAGCAGACATGGCTCCCTGATACTCGGGCTCTGCAGACTCGATTCGAAACGCATCAATGGCGACATCCTGCGTCGCAGACGAGAACGCAACGAGAAAAGCACAACAACTTAAAATAAGTAAATCTGCAGGACCGATAAGAGACATGAGCACCAGACCGCACGCTATCCCCATCTGCCCGATCAGCATCCAGCTTCGACGCTGGCCCAGAGTTTTCGTCAGAAAAGGAACCGGAATCGAATCAACCACAGGCGCCCAAAGCACCTTGGTGGAATAGGTAATACCAATCCAGGCAAAGAATCCAATGGTACTACGACTGACATTCCCTTCCGTTAACCATGCGGTCAATGTCGAGAACACAAGCAGGAACGGCAAGCCACCCGAAAAACCCAGAAAGGTCATCGCAATAACCCGGGGGTTCGTATAAATCAGCAGCGTTTGCCGCCAGGTTAGGTCCTGCAAGCGCCACCTAGTCCCGGAAATTGTTATATTGCAGAGGGGTGTCGATTTCTTCTTCCTTGAGCATACTCATCACTCGTTGCAGGTCATCTCGTTTCTTTCCGGTTATCCGGACTTTCTCACCCTGAATCGCCGCCTGAACTTTCATCTTCTTGTCTTTGATCATTTTCACGACCTTTTTCGCAAGAAGGCTTTCGATTCCTTCCTGGATTTTGATGTTCTTGTGCAGCAGTTTTCCAACGTGTTCCTGGTCTCCGATATCCATCACCCTGGGATCAATCGACCGCTTGACCAGTTTCGCCCTTAGTATATCGATCATCTGGTCCAGCTGGATATCCGCTTCAGCGGTGATGCGTACTACATCTTCTTTGCGTTCAAATTTCGCATCAACCCCGCGGAAGTCAAAACGGGTCTTAATTTCCCTGTTCGCCTGATCCACCGCATTAGTGACCTCATGAAAATCCACCTCTGAAACCACATCGAATGAAGGCATGTTTATTTATCCCTATATTCTTTAAACTATTTATCGATTTAATGTACAAGCATACCAACTGCATCAGTGAACCACTATGTTTGACCAGCCGGTTGTCGTCGTCAAAGGAGGAAATTCGATTCTCGACTTCCTTGATGATGGTCTAATGAGGTTCTCGAACAACCGAGTTTGTTTTGGGGCAGTCAATGCCCTGCAGGTACTTGAAGACACCCCCGCGAATGTCGTCATCATGGAAATGGACGCTGGCGAGATGACTGGCTTCGAACTCGCTGAAGCGATTCGCGATATCGACGAAGAACGAAACCACTTCACTTATATCATCCTTGTCGGCGCGATTGACCATGAGCGAGACCAACTGGACGATTTTCACCAGGCGATCGATGCGATCACTGGCTCCAAGCGAGCGGCCGTCATAGAACACCTGGCGCTAGCCGGGGCCCGAATCTCCCTGCAAATGAACACTTTGCGCGCCTCAAACGATTCTCTGCAGCACCTGTGCAACAACCTCAGGAAAGGCCAGTTGCTGGATCCACTAACAGGACTCGGCAATCGGGAATACGCGGAGCAGGCGCTTAAAGACACCATTCGGCAAGTGGAATCCCGCGGCGGAGCGGCGTGCATTGTGATGATTTCTGTCCACAACTACGAAGAAGTAAAAGAGACATACGACACCTCTATAGCCGGCGAACTGATCGTTAATATCTCTGAGCGAATCCAGAGACTGGTACGGCCATTGGATGTTGTAACTTATTTTTCACCGGGCCTGTTTGCCCTGGTTCTGATACAGCCCAACATCAAACAGTGCACAGCCGAATGCTATAAACGTATTTTTGATGGTGTGCGCCTCAAGAGTTACACAACGACGCTGATACAGCCCAACATCAAACAGTGCACAGCCGAATGCTATAAACGTATTTTTGATGGTGTGCGCCTCAAGAGTTACACAACGACGGCGGGCTTTCAGCCGGTCTCAATTGGGATGAGTATCTGTGCCGCTACCGCTGACACCGGCGCCCCAACCATGGGCAACATGATCAAGTTCGCCACAAAAGAACTAGACGAGTCAGTGCGAACTGAATCTATTATGGTTCACCACATCATACCAGAGTAAACAGAAAACCTATGGGCAAGCGACTTTCAAAAATCTACACACGCACCGGAGATGACGGAGAAACAGGCCTGGGCGATGGTAGCCGAGTTAAGAAGACCCACCCCCGCGTAGAAGCCATGGGCAGTGTGGATGAATTGAATAGCATTATGGGCGTAGTTGTTGAGGGGTTAATCCTGGAAGGCTTTGATGATCTCATCGACATCGCAAACTTTATGCGATCGCTCCAGCATCGGATATTTGACCTGGGCGGGGAGTTGTCCATTCCNGGTTTCGAAATCGTTACCNAAGATCATGTGATCGCTATCGAAGAACACCTGGATGCTCTTAACGGACATCTTGACCCGCTTGAAAATTTTATNCTGCCCGGCGGGTCCGCACTCATCGCNAACTGTCACATGGCAAGAGCGATTTGCAGGCGAGCCGAACGCAATGTCGTTCTACTTGCAGAAAGTGAGGATGTGAATACAGCGTCAAAGGAATTTTTAAACCGACTGTCAGACTATCTGTTTGTCGTCGCCAGAAGCTGCGCGCGCATTACGGCCATCGATGAAGTGCTCTGGCAAAAAGGTTAGTCAGGTCATCACATAATGACCCGGCGAATATCTGATAATACCGCACCAAGGTGAGACGTGAATCTTGCGGCTTCTGCACCATCAATCGCACGATGATCGTAGGAAAGAGATAGCGGCAGCATAAGCCGAGGATTAAATGTCTCTGCGTCATATACCGGTGTCATTTTTGATCGAGACACGCCCAGAATCGCTACTTCCGGCGCATTTACAATGGGTGTGAATGCGGTACCGCCAATTCCTCCCAGACTGGAGATGGTGAACGTCGCTCCCTGCATAGCATCCATCGGTAATTTTTTGTCGCGTGCCAGCTTCGCCAACTCCGCACTTTCTTGCGCAAGCTGCGTCACACCTTTCCTGTCCGCATCTTTGAGTACAGGCACAACCAGACCATCGTCGGTCTCTACCGCAATGCCAATGTGGTAGTACTTCTTAACAATAAGGTGGCTGTAATCACTATCGATCGATGAATTAAATTGAGGGTATTTCTTCAACGCATCGACCACAGCCTTAATCAAAAAAGCCAATAGCGTCACTTTGGCTCCGCTGGATTGCAGTTCCAGNTTCTGTGCCTTGCGAAAAACNTCCAGGTCCGTGATATCGGCCTCGTCAAACTGGGTAACATGCGGCACATTCAACCAGCTTCTATGCAGATTTTTGGCACTCGCCTTTCGGATGCGGCTGAGCGGTCTGTTCTCGACTTCACCCCACTTCGTGAAGTCCATCTGCGGTATTTCGGGTATCCCCGAACCGCCGGAAGAGCCTTTGCCTGCGATCCGTGCTTTGACAAATTCGTGTATGTCTTCCTTGAGAACCCTGTCCTTACGCCCGGTGCCTGTTACTTCTGTGATGTTAACCCCATATTCCCGGGCCTGTTTCCTTACGGCTGGCCCAGCGTGAACACCCCCGGTTTTCGTTTCCTGATCCTGATATTTGCTGGACTGGCTATCTGACCGCGGCTTTACTGCGACTGTTTTTCCTAAAGAGGTGACTGCATCTGACCTGGCGGTTTGCTCAGCAGTTGACCCGACGCGCTCCACTGGAATGTCGGCGGTATTCTGCGCCACAACCTCAATCGGCACCCAACCAACAATTGTTACCAGCGAATCGCCCTCACGAACCTCATCCCCTTCAGTAATGAAAATTTCCTGGACAACCCCNGCGAGATCCGTCGGGATCTCCATACTTGCCTTGTCTGATTCCAGGACAACGATAGAGTCACCCTCTTCCAGCACGTCTCCCTGGTGGACCAGTACCTCTGCCACAATAATTTCCTGTGCGTCACCTACATCCGGCACAGGAATAACTTTCGAGATTTCCATTTTTCGCGGTGCCAGTATTCCCGAAGCAGATGGGTCAGGCTCTAGTGCAACCGCCTGTTCCTCACCAACCTCCACTGGTTCAGGAGTTGGGGCTGGGGCTTGCGACACTTCACGGGTGTCAGCTTTTTCACTGATCTCAATCTCAGCAAGAAGTGAACCTTCCGTCACCTTATCGCCCTCGGAAACCGCAAATGACTTGATCGTCCCGGTGCAGGGCGACGGTATTTCCATACTGGCCTTGTCTGACTCAAGTACGACCAGGGAAGTGTCGACATCAATGACATCACCCACCGCCACCAGAAGCTCGATAACTTCAACACCTTCTGCTTCACCAACGTCAGGTACGAATACTTGCTCTAACATCAACTATTCCTCACAACGTCACCGGGTCTGGCTTGCCCGGATCAATACCGTAAAGTTCAATTGCTTTCGTCACCTGGGCAGCATCGATAACATTTTTCTGAGCTAATGCCGATAACGCGGCCACTGTTATGTAATACCGATCCACCTCGAAAAACTTCCTCAGCCGTTCGCGAGTATCGCTCCGGCCAAACCCGTCGGTACCCAGAACAGAATACAGTCCAGGTACAAACTCCCGAATCTGGTCCGCGTAAGCTTTCATATAATCCGTTGCAGCGATCACTGGACCACTTACGCCAGTCAGGCACTCTTCGACATAGCTAAGTCTGGGCTTTTCCTGAGGATGCAACATATTCCATCGATGTACGCTAAGCCCCTCGCGTCGAAGCTCGTTAAAGCTGGTGACACTCCAGATGTCTGCGATCACACCGAAATCTTTTTGCAGTAATTCTGCGGCTGCAATCGATTCCCTCAGGATTGTGCCCGACCCGAGTAGCTGGACGACCTTCTTGGAACTTTTTACAGCGTTTTTCTGCAAGCAGTACATACCACGAAGAATCCCCTGTTCCACACCATCAGGGATTGCAGGTTGTTCATAGTTCTCGTTCATGATCGTGATGTAGTAGTACCGAGGCAATTTCTCTACATACATTTCCTGCAGCCCCTGCCTGATAATCACTGCAAGTTCATAAGCATAAGCAGGATCATAGGACACACAGTTTGGCACTGTCGATGCCAGGATATGGCTATGGCCATCCTGGTGCTGCAAACCTTCGCCGTTCAATGTTGTTCGACCGGACGTACCACCCAAAAGAAACCCGCGCGCCTGCAAGTCACCTGCAGCCCAGCAGAGGTCACCGATTCTCTGGAAGCCGAACATGGAATAGAAAACATAGAAAGGAATCAGCGGTGTTTCATTGTTGCTGTATGACGTCGCGGCAGCTAGCCACGCTGCAAACGCGCCACCCTCATTAATACCTTCCTCAAGCACCTGGCCTTTTTTATCCTCACGGTAGTACATGATCTGGTCCGTATCCGTAGGTTCATACAACTGGCCACCTGAGGAATAGATACCGAGCTGCCGGAACATACCCTCCATACCGAAGGTTCTAGCTTCATCCGGGACGATGGGCACGATCCTCTCGCCAATCTGCTTGTCCTTGATCAACGTGCTGAGAATCCGAACGAACGCCATTGTCGTGGAAATTTGTCGATCGCCCGTACCTTTTAGCACCGACTCCAGCACGGACAATGGCGGAATCTGCAATGCCTCAAAATCAGATTTCCTGCGTGGCAGTGAACCCCCGAGGGAAGACCTTCGCTGCTTAAGGTAGCGCATCTCTGTGCTGTCTTCCGGTGGGCGGTAATAAGGCACCTTTTCCAGCTCGGTATCTGATATCGGAATATCGAACCGGTCCCTGAAATCCTTCAGCCCTTCAAGGTCCAGTTTCTTGACTGAGTGCGTATAGTTCTGCGCCTCCCCCGCGGGCCCTAACCCGTAGCCCTTAACCGTTTTTGCAAGAATGACGGTGGGTTGCCCGGTGTGAGTTGTAGCTGCTTCATAAGCGGCATAAACCTTGTAAGGGTCATGACCACCTCTGTTTAGACGGAAGATATCCTCATCCGTAAGATCCTCCACGATCTTCAAAAGCTCAGGATACTTTCCAAAGAAATGCTCGCGTGTGTAGCCTCCCGATCTACTTTTATAGTTCTGGTACTCGCCATCAACCGCTTCATCCATTCGCTGCTGCAACAATCCAAACTTATCCTTTTCGAAAAGCGGATCCCACTGCCTGCCCCAAACCACCTTGATGACATTCCATCCTGCGCCACGGAAAACACCTTCCAGCTCCTGGATAATCTTGCCATTACCTCTGACAGGGCCATCCAATCGCTGCAGATTACAATTGACGACAAAAATCAGGTTATCCAGGTTCTCTCGCCCTGCCAGTGCGATCGCACCCTGTGACTCCGGCTCATCCATTTCACCATCGCCAGCGAAGCACCAGACTTTTCGCGAACCACGACCAGCAAGGCCTCGATTGTCCAGATACTTCATAATATGGGCTTGGTAGATCGCCTGCAGTGGACCCAGCCCCATCGAAACCGTTGGGAACTGCCAGTAGTCCGGCATCAGCCAGGGGTGCGGATAAGAAGACAAGCCATCTCCATCGACTTCCTGGCGAAATTTGTCGAGCTGTTCTTCAGACAAATTCCCTTCAAGGAATGACCTGGCGTAAATACCCGGCGCGGAGTGGCCCTGTATATAGATCAGATCACCCAGCTGTTCCTCTGTTGTGCCGCGGAAGAAATAGTTAAAACCAACGTCATAAAGGGTGGCGCTCGACTGGAAGCTGGAAATATGACCGCCTAGCGTTCCGTCCTTAAGATTCGCACGCATCACCATTGCCATGGCGTTCCAGCGAATCAGGGAGCGAATGGAGCGCTCCATGAAAAGATCACCGGGCATCCGGGCTTCTTTACTGATGGGTATGGTGTTCCGGTATGGGGTATTAATCGCGTAAGGTAGCTGGGCTCCAGTTTCAGTGACCTTGGTCGACAGCCGCTGCAGAAGATACTGGGCGCGTTCGACGCCTTCAGTCTCAATGACCGAGTTAATCGCCTCGATCCACTCCTCACTCTCAACCGGATCAATGTCCGTCAGAGGATCTCGCTCCATCTCAATCTCCAGTTGGTAACTGTTAACAGTTCAGGTCAATCTTAACGAAAATGGCAGTGAGCAGTTAACGAATAAACTTGAATTCTTTATTGACCAAGGGTCTCGCAGAGCATTTTTATACCTTCAAGCATCCTTAGACTGGGACGCGTAATGAGTGACGCATCTATTGTCCTGACTCGGCCACCCCAGCCAAGATCATTCCAGCGGTCATACCACGCACTTTTGTATCCAGGATAGGGACTGGATACAACCAGGACATCCGGGTTACGCTCCACTACGCTCTCATAGGAAACCATTGGAACGAAGAACTCGACATCGGAAAAGATGTTCTCAGCACCACAGACCTCAATCGCCTGACCAATGAGGTGTTGGCTGTTGACTGTGTAGAGCTGAGCATCCGATATCTGAAAAAACACTTTCGGTGAGCCCGCTCCACTGCTCGATTGCCTGAGCCTCTGAAGGTCGACCCGAAATTTTTCCGCCAGCTCAAGTCCGCGCTCGGGTTTCCCGACCAAAATACCTAGCTGTTGAACTGCCGCCGCGATGCCTACAAGGCTACTGGCTTCATTCACGAAAACCGGATAACCGAGCGCTCTTAATTGCTCAAACGTCCGGTGGTTACCACCGGTCATCCACGCCACAATGAGGTCCGGGGATTGCTCTATCACGGCCTCTACGCTGACCGAAAATGCATTACCCAATCTTGGAATATTTAAGGCAGCCTCTGGATAATCAGAGAAATCTACCGTCGCCTCGATTCGATCGCCTACGCCCAGGCTAAAAAGAAGTTCAGTGAGATGCGGGGACAAGCTAACAATTTTCCCGGCTGGTTCAGCTAACACTACCGTCGTCCCGGAATCATCGACTACCGTGATATCTGCAAATACTGTCACAGACCAGCAGAGAAATAACAGCAAAGTGTGTTTCACAATTTTCGGGCCAGCTTACGCCTCAAGGTTGCCCAACTAAACGCCAGGCCCGGGTCAGTCTTTCGACCCGGCGCAATAATACTGTGACTCGTGATATCCATGATTTTGTAACTCTCCATCAGGCTGGCACAGACATCCGACAAGACTTCGTATTGAGCTTCCTCGTAAGCGATTGTGTCAGTTCCTTCCAGCTCGATGCCAATGGAATAGTCATTACAGTGTTCACGACCACCAAAGCTGGACGCACCTGCGTGCCAGGCGCGTCGATTAAACGGCACAAACTGGATGAGTTCGCCCGTTCGACGAATAAAAAGGTGACTACTGACTTTTACACTCTCAAGCTCCGCCAGTTCAGGGCCGGATGCATCCAGACAATTGGTGAACAGTTCGCATACCTCCTGCCCACCGAATTCTCCTGCTGGCAGGCTGATACCGTGCACGACGATCAGGCTTATCTCACCATGGGGGCGTTCATCCTGGTTCGGGCTATGTACCTGCATCGCCACATCTATTAGATGATCCACCACTGACATCTTAAATCTCACTCACCTATTCGACGCGATCATATCATCCCGATAGAATACGACCTCTTTTAACCGGCAACTGTCGCTCATGAACGTGACAAAGACAGGACAAGGCATGATGACTGTCGGAGTTGTACTCGGCATGGTCTTCCTGACCTTTTTTTTTGGCGGGGTTGAAGAAAACCGAAGAAATCCCAATTCCGACCCTACCTCACTCATCCATCCAGAAAGCATTGAGGTTCCCCTAAAGCGGAATCGGCAAGGACATTACCTGCTTGTAGGCCAAATTAATGGTGAAGATGTCGAATTTCTATTAGATACCGGCGCAACAGATGTTGTTGTTCCGGCAAGTACCGCACGCAGGCTAGGTCTGCCTTATGGGATGCGTGGAAGAGCGATGACGGCGAACGGACCAGTGACGATTTACCAGACCCGTATCGACGAACTTCACCTGGGAGAGATCAGGCTGACCAACATCGATGCCAGTATTAATCCCAACATGGAAGGCGCAATTCTCCTGGGGATGACCGCCCTTGGCCAAATCGAATTCAGCCAGCAGGCTGATACACTTACTTTGAAACAAACGGCGCTGAAACAAAAATCCGGCTGAACTTATGGACTACTTTCACGAACTGACACAAACGGTAAACAGAGCTCTCGACGAAGACATTCGAACAGGCGACATTACCGCTTCCCTTATTGATCCAGAAAAAAAGGCTCATGCAAGAATCGTCACCCGGCAGCCCGCAGTGGTCTGCGGCCGCCCGTGGGTGGATGAAGTCCTGAGACAGGTGGACGCTACAATAACCCCGCAATGGCATATCAAAGACGGCGACCAGGTCCAGGCAGGTGCTCTACTGCTGGAGCTAACCGGCAAGGCGAAAAGTTTGCTTACAGCAGAGCGCACCGCGTTGAACTTTCTTCAGCTGCTCTCTGGTACCGCCACCCGAACAAACACCTATGTTCAAATGATTGAGGGGACCGGGGCTACCCTGCTAGACACGCGCAAGACGATTCCTGGACTTAGACTAGCCCAGAAGTATGCCGTTAAAACCGGCGGCGCTGAGAATCACCGAATTGGTTTATTTGATGCCTTTCTGATTAAGGAAAATCACATAGAAGCAGCTGGCTCGATCACTGCTGCGATTGAAACAGCAAGACAACTTCAGGGCGACCTTCGTGTTGAAGTCGAAGTTGAGAATCTGGAGCAACTGGGTGAGGCGATCATGGCCACCCCGGACTGGATCATGCTTGATAACTTTACGCTGGGAGATATGCGCAAGGCAGTTGATATAGCATCAAATACTGGCATCAAACTGGAGGCCTCCGGGGGTATTGAAACCTCTGCCGAACTGAAGAAAATAGCGTCCACGGGCGTCGACTACATTTCACTCGGCGCGCTCACAAAACACAATGAGGCGATCGATCTATCAATGCGATTACAGTGAAGTGATAGGACCAGATACCTGGATTTTTTCTACCACCTTTTAGTTTCCCTGGCTATTAGCGCCCCTTGGCTTACCTGGCCCTGGTTGAACGGCATCCCTGGGCAGGATCTGCCGATTTCCTGAAAGAACGCACCTACCTGGGCAACCAGCATGTATCTATGAGCCTACCTATTGTCATACATAGGGCAAAAAAAGAACTCACCGACGTCATTACTATGGGGGCACCAATCTGGCACATCATGAAAATTTTCAGTACCTACGGCGTCAATGAATTCGTAACCTACCTTGGCTACAAGGGCTACATCATCAAAGAGTACTTCGCCAACTACCTACTACATTCTTCCAATGTCACCTTCCATATGGCAAGCAACCAGGCAGAAAAGCACGACAATCAGACTAAACCCTGGAAGGTAACGCTGATTTATACCGGCGGTCGCCTGCACCGCGCTAAAGAATAGCGGGCTATACTAGTACACTGTTTCATATATTCAATATCCACCTACATTAATCATGCCTGAGCCAGATAAAGTTCTTTTTTCGTGGTTTAACGTACCTCAACCCATAAAATTTTTAGTAGTCGGGGGAGTCAACACAGTATTTAGCTATTCCTGCTATGCAGGCCTTCTTTTCATCGGCTTACATTATTCGCTGGCAGCGTTGTTTGGAACACTGCTGGGAATTGTCTTCAATTACCTAAGTACAAGCAGATACGTTTACAACGCCAGCTCTGCCAGCATCAGCAGGGTAATAAGATTTGTGCTGGTTTATTGCTTACATTACTTTGTAAACATATCGTGTCTCTGGCTGCTGAAGCAAAGCGGGTTTAACCCATACCTATCAGGGCTCATACTCATCATCCCAATGGCGATAGTTTCATTTCTCCTGTTAAATCATCTGGTTTACAATGAAAAACCAACGGGCCAGGACATCTATGAACAAGAAACATGATCACGGCACCTCGACTCTAAGGCACGAAACCTCAGGTTAACACCCAACTAATGCCAAACAATTTTCCCTATAAGCTGCCTCGTACCGATCTCGAACTGGTGGTGGCTAAATGCCGCGCCGGACTTTGCCATAGGGAATTTTATTGACGATGGTTTACACCTCGACAAGATTACCGTTAAGGGTGATGGTTCCGCTATTCGCAGCTACATGTATTCCGCCGAACTAGCAGGATTAGTGGGTAGGATCTGCGACAAAGAGGTCGAAATCATGCAGCCACCCAAGCCAAACCTCGTGCCCGAAAGATACCTACCCTTGGTTTCAAAAGCAGCCAAAGAGCTGGACCTTAATTTATTTCACTCACTTGAAGACTCGATATCAAAGACAGTGCTTTGGCATCGACAATTTACCCAGGCATCAAGGTCTTGGTCCCCAGCCCAGTAAAGTAAAGTAGTAATCTAATCGATCACTCGACTTCGTTAACCTTAATCTCCTTTAGCTTACGGCCCATGCTTAAAGGTATGTGGGTTAATAGACACATTACCAAGCCCCTGCTTGCTCGAACGTCAGCACTAAATTCACCGAACCAAATGACATCCAGGAGAGCGGCGCTTAAAGGCTGCTCTTTACTGACTGCCAGGCGGCCTCCGCTAGAATAGAAGCCACATCGCCCGGCGAACGGTTATTCCTGCCGGATAACCAAAGACGAGAGTATTCCAGCGTAGAACCGCAAATCAACGGTACATACATACTAGTGGGCAATTCGAGCAGTGCACCTGATGTCACGTGAGGCACAAACCAGTCATAAATTGACTGGCCAAATTCACGATCCATCTTCCGAAGCTCCAGTTTGGCATTGTCCGAAAGCGTAACTTCCCGTGACAGCAAGAACCCTGCGAGCTCCGGTTGATCAGTCACCCATTCACAGCAAAAGGTAACAATTGCTTTGATGCCGGTACTGGCTGTCCTTCTGGGTAAAAGAGCCTCGAGCAGACGAGAATTAAATTGATTAACGCCGTCTATGAAAAGCGCTTCGGCGATTCCTTCCTTGTTGCCAAAGTGGTGGTAAAGGCTGCCAACGGAACACCCAGCATCGTTAAGGATATTGCTGACGTTAGTTCGCTCAATACCCACTTCCGAAAAATGGCCCAGAGCCACCTCCATCACGCGAGATTTCAGTTCACTGGTCTGGTTTTTTCGCGACATGACTTATTAGAACATTATTCTAGTATTTATTTCTAGTTTTGATATATTGCACACTCCAGATACCTATTGGAACCAATTGATGGATATTGAGCTGAGTAACGATGACCTCTCTTTTGAAGCAGAGGTAAGAGAATTCCTTGCCGGGAATGCCTATAAAGACGGTGAGGATCCAAATAAATGGCGAATGGACTGGTTTGAAAAAGCCAGGGGAAAAGGCGGCTGGGATGTGCCCAAGTGGCCTGCCAAATTTGGCGGTCCTGGCTGGACGCCGAACCAGCATTATATCTGGCAGAAAGAAACAGCCAGATCGAGCACCCCTTGGGACATGCCCTTCGGACTCAGCATGCTGGGCCCTGTACTGATGGCCCATGGGTCCGAAGAACAGCAGGAACGATTTTTGCCTGACATCCGCGCACGGAAGGTTAACTGGTGCCAGGGATACTCCGAGCCAGGTGCCGGCTCAGATCTGGCAAGTCTCAAGACAAAAGCAGTGCTGTCTGAAGACGGCAGCCACTATGTTGTTAATGGCACCAAGATCTGGACCACGATGGCACATATTGCAGACTGGATCTTCTGTCTGACCCGCACCAGCGACGCAGGTATCAAACAGGAAGGGATCACTTTCCTGCTGTTTCCGATGAAGCAGGAAGGTATNGAGGTTAAAC
>JGI26256J51712_1000667_pt1 | contig 14200 bp, 12 predicted proteins | sample SaaInlV_150m_DNA_FD_51712 | JGI IMG/M metagenome (IMG submission 51712) | reverse complement strand
AAAAGGTGCCACATAAACAGTATAATTCAATTTTCGCAGCAATTCATAAAATTCCAGCACAAGCTGAGATTCATAAAACGAAGTGAACGCGTCCTGAACTAAGATTACACTCCGCTCCAATTCTTCTTGAGAAAGCGAGTTCAACTTATCCAAATCGAATTCAGCTGCATTTACCTGCAACAGACGCTGCCTAACAGATTCAGGACTGTATAACGGAAAATCTCTTAAACCAACTTTATGCTTCAGCAAATTACGGTTCAACCGCGAATTTAAAAGCGCGTTTACTGGTCTCGGTATGTTTGAAAATAAACGACCGATTGTTTCAGTTGAGCCAACCAGATAATCTTTGAGTGGTCGTAAATATCTGGAATGATAAAGATTTAGAAATTTTGAGCGGAATTCCGGAACATTTACATGTACCGGACATTGCGTTACACAAGCTTTGCAAACCAAGCATCCGGCCATTGAATCATAAACTTCATGCGAAAAATCGTACTCACCTTGATTTTTACGCAGGGTATTTTTTATTTTGCTGTAAGCGCTATTGAAAAAATTATCAGCAGCAGATTTTGTCTGCGTAAACCCACTGAAATTCCCACTTGAATTATTCGATACTGAAGTTTCTCTTTCCGGATTCAGTGAAAGCATCCGGAGCCATTCCCGCATCATTCCGGCCCTGCCTTTCGGAGAATGAATACGGTCACGTGTAATCCGGGAAGACGGACACATCACATTCTTCGCTGAATAATCAAAGCACGCACCGTTACCGTTACAGTTAACCGTAGTTTCATATTCCTTCAGCAATTCCGGAGCAATCTGCCGGTCTTGATGTCCCCGTAAAGGTCCTTCCAAAGACACCACTTTGTCCGCAGCCTGAGAAAGCGGGGTGACAATTTTTCCTGGATTGAGGCGGTTTTCCGGATCAAACGCTTCTTTGATACGCCGCAAATCATAATGCAGTTCTTCACCAAAAAATTCTGCTGTGTATTCACTACGGTAACCACGGCCGTGCTCACTCCACATCACACCACCGTATTTTTTCACCAGTGAGACCACTTGATCTGAAAGTTCCCGGATCCAGCCTTCCTCTTGCGGATTTTTCAAATCCAACGCAGGACGCACGTGCAAACATCCGACATCAACATGTCCGAACATCGCGTACTGCAAACCATATGACTCAAGCAGTTTACGGAACTCACGAATGTAGTCCGCCAGATTTTCCGGAGGAACAGCCGTATCTTCCACAAAAGGCAGGGGTTTGCGTTCACCTTTGGTATTGCCTAAAAGTCCAACTCCTTTTTTCCTTAAACTCCACAAATCTTTTATTTCCTGTGGATCAGCAGTCCTGTAGTAACCAGTTGCCTCTCCGGATTTGTTTTTCCTGGCATCAATGATTTTGCATAATGCGGAAACCTGCTTTTCCAGTTTANTTTTATTATTTCCGCAAAATTCAAGCAGACTGATGGTACGAGTCGGACGTGTTTTTTTTCCGGACTTCTGCTTTTCGTCTACAATGAAATCTTTGATTTTTAAATATATTTCATCTTCTTTTGCGAGACTGAGAATTTTTTCGTCAATCGTCTCAATTGCAGCNGGATCATTCTCAACCAAAATTTGTGCATCCCGAAGTGCGTCATCAAAATGTTCGTATTTTACAACTAAGAGTCGTTTGTATTTAGGCAAAGCTGTCAACCTTAGTTTAAGCTCACTCACAACTGCTAATGTGCCTTCTGATCCAGAAAGCAAATAGTTTAAGTTAAAGTTTTTTTCCGAATTTCCGTAAACTTTTGCCAAATTGTAACCGGTCATGAAACGGCTCATTTTAGGAAATACTTCTTCAATCAAATCTGCTTTTTCCAAAACAATCTGATCAACAACTTTAAACACCTCACCCGCGATTCCNGATTTTTGTTTGTATGCACTTAGTTTATCTTCATCAAGAGGCACGGACTCGAGAGTTTCACCGTTCGAGAGCACACATGACAATGCTAAAACATGGTCACTGGTACGTCCGTAAATGCGTGAACCTTTTCCGCAGGCATCGGTATTGACCATTCCACCCAAAGTAGCTCTATTGCTCGGTGACAGATCGGGTGCAAAAAACACCTCCTGAGGCGCGAGATGTTCGTTTAACTGATCCAGTACCACCCCCGGTTCTACACGTACCCAGCCCTGCTTAAAATTCGTTTCAAGAATACGGTTCATGTAACGTGAACAGTCAAGCACGATGCCTTCAGTAAGTGACTGTCCGTTGGTGCCAGTACCGCCACCGCGAGCAGTGATTTTTATGCTGTGACAAAATTTTTGTTGGGCTGTCAACTCCAGTACCGCCTGAATGTCACTTGAGTTTTTCGGAAAAACAACTGCCTGCGGAAGAACCTGATAAATGCTGTTGTCAGTTGAGTTTATCAGGCGTGTTCCGTAATCATGCTGAATGTCTCCGGAGAAACTACTTTGACGCAGCTCTGCCAGAAAACTTTTCACAATTTCTGGAATANTTTCGGAATGATTGAGGCGNGGGATCATTTAAAACTTTATTAACAGCTAATTACGAAATTTTGTGAGCTTTACGCTTGGAACAGCATTTGCGGATATTTATATAATTGCACGCAACAGGCGNNAGTANATGCGCAATCATCAATCTTTATATTCCGCAGAACGATTTTGCATCATCGCCATTACAGACTCCTCCAGATCAGCNGAAAGCAGCATGGCGGAATTCCAGGTTGCTACATAATTAAGTCCGTCTGCAACTGAATTATCACGCGAGTGCAAAAGCATTTCCTTAACTCCACGTATTGCTAAAGGCGCTTTGTCCGCGATTTGCTCAGCAATCTTCCGGACTGCAGAAATCATCGATTCCTGATCTGCATAACAACTGTTGACCAAACCAAATTCACGTGCTTCCTCTCCGGAGAATTTACGTCCTGTGTAGGCTAATTCGCGTACAATGCCCTGAGGAATCAATTTAGGAAGGCGCTGCAAAGTTCCGATATCCGCAGTTAGTCCAAGATCAATTTCTTTTATCTGGAAGACAGCGTCACTTGTTGAGTAACGCATATCGCAAGCACTTACCAAATCAACTCCTCCGCCTATGCATCCTCCGTGAATTGCTGCTAATACAGGCTTACGACACTCTTCAATTTGTGTAAATGCAGCCTGCATTTTTATTATTTTGCGCCGTAAATGTTCCCGTTTCCGTCCTTCACAGTCAAAACGTTCAACTTCCTGCCCCACTGACTGTAAGAATTTAAGATCAATTCCTGCAGTAAAATGACTTCCGGCACCGCTCAGAATGCACACCCGAACAGCTTCATTTTCATCTAATTCACGAAAACAGTCTCCGAGCGCAAACCATAATTCCTCATCCATGGCATTTGCTTTATCAGGACGGTTTAATTCAATTTCCGCAACTGCGGAATTAATTCTAATTTTCAGTGAATCAGGCATATCAAAGTATTGAATATGAAGTTAAAGTTTGAAGAGGAGCTGAATCCATCTCAAGTTGACTCAGACATTCTGCTGCTTTTTCCAACTCCCGCATTGCTTCAGCTTCCAGTTTTTCATGCAGCTTATGTTTATTGAACAGCACCCTGAGCTCGCTGGTCATTTGCTCCAGTTCAAAATCACCCTGCAGCTTTTCAGACATTTCACTGAGTTCACTTTCCGTTAAACATTCGTGTAGTAAAAAGCAGAGAGGTGCCCACAATTCCTGGTCTTTCAATGTTTGCTGAAATCGCTTTTCGTCATCAATAACATCCAGTTCAGCTTTAAGTTGAGCAGCCATGCCTACATTTTCACCAAACGCAAACAAGGTCGAAGCTGTTGCATGAGAAGCATTTGCCCAGTAAGCCGCGCTTTTAGCACCTGCCCCAAATAGTCCTGCAATTTTGTCACGCGTTACATTCCGCCAATGTTTTGGCGTAGCAGTAAGAGTAGGTTCCGAAATTTCAAGCACTTGTCCGCGTGAAATATTTTGTGTGGCGAGAGAAACACATTCCAGCACGTCCAAATTACCAACGCGTGTTAAGATTTGAAATGAGATGGAAAGCAGATAATCACCCAGCAAAACACTTGCCTCTGAACCCCATAGTTTTTGAACATGCTGCTGGTGACGTCTGGCATTTTCAGGTTCTTTGATGTGACGGTGCAAGGCAGATGCGGTGTGTAAAAATTCTAAAGTGCTGCCTATATCTATCACATCGTCATCAGGCTTCTTAAAGAGACTTGCGCTTTGCAGCAACAACAGGGATCTGGTTGAATTGTTATGAGGAGTTATAATATGGTGAGCAATATCTGCTAAGAAAGGAAGTGAAACACCTAAATTTTTTTTAACAGCATTTTGAATCTTCTCCAAATTATTCTCACTGTCCAAAAGAATTTTTTCGCAAGCTGCTTGTTTCATTATTAACTGATTCCTGTTTTCTGCCTTAACGTTCTTTGCTGTGATGATGATAACTTAATTTATGCTAACTCTTGAAGATTCAAGCGTAATATTTCCACGATTAATGACATCATTGCCAGAATAAATCCGACAATCGGCCAAATTGCTTTCCAGCTGGAACGAAGAGCCTGAAGTTGACGCAACAGCAAAAGCATCGCAAAAACGCACCAGGCACTGATTGACGCTCCAAATCTCAAGTTTGCCAGTAAAGACTGATCATCTTTATTAATTAATATTCCCAGCATGATACCAATACTCAAAGCTAAAAAACCCCAAAGTGTTCCCTGCCAACTGAGACGATCCAGTGTACCAAGCGCAGGAAAGCGGATCATCATCGAAGTCACCAGTTTTGTTTTGAGATGGTGCTCCTGATATAGAAAGATGATACTGGCCACACAGGCGACTCCCAACATAACATAACCTGCTAAAAGAATGATTATGTGTGTCCCAAGTAAAAGCTGATAAAGCCAGGTTTGAGCTGAGACAATTTCACTTGTTGAGACTTGATTCTGAAAAATAATCAATGATAATCCCAGCAGCAGAATCGCAAATAGTCGGACAATTGATGTGTTGACCAAACTTGGCAGACGTTCTGGAAAGGCCTGTATTCCCACCATACTGGCCCATGCGGCAACGCTCAGGATGTCACTTACAAAAGTTGTCGGCCAGACTGATTTAGTCCATAATAATCCAAGTAACGCAACAGTATGTATGATCCAGCCCAGACGCATCCCTGTAAGCTCAGTCCATGCCTGAAGCCTTGAGCCGGAAGACTCATCAAAAGGCGAAGGGAAAAGCCCTGAAATCCAACTGATGATGTAAAGCAACAAGGCTCCCCATGTTCCTACAATCAGCATATTGTCTTTTCGTGAATGTGTGTTTTTATAATGCTTCAATTAAATAATTATCGAAGCAAGGTGCTTCGTAATTTGTCCTCTGCTGTCTTATTTTCTTCTACCGAAAAATGAACAACAAAATCAGTTTAAAAGAGCATCATATAGTTGAGCAAGTTCCAGAGATACAGCGTTAAGAGTGTAGCTCTGTTAGCATCACCAGTCAAACTGAATATGAAAATCAGGGGCAGGAGAGATTACCGGAATATTGTTTTCCGGAAAGCAGTGCTATTTTTTTACTAACCGGTAGTGTAATCAACAAGTCCAGTTTGGAATCATTATCTACAGCTGAAATTGCCAGATCCGCAGGTGCGGCACCGTCTGTCGCGAGGCTTGCGGCAAATGAAACAGGGCTTGCATAACCTGTAGAGGAGGTGTTGTCACTGAGAGTCAATGAAAAGTCACCTGTCAAGAGAGAGACTCCTGAAGTACTGACAAGAAAATTGTGTCCTACCACAAAATCCATTTTACTGTCATTATCAAAATCCGCAGCAGCCAGTGCCCTGGGTCCACTTCTGGAACTGATTGAAAGTGGTGAATCAAAATCACCAGTACCATTTCCGTAAATCAGCGAAAGAGTACTGTCTCCGTAATTGCTGACCGCGAGGTCTTGTTTTCCATCACAGTTCCAGTCTCCGGAAATCATGTCGATCGGTAAAGTGCCAACTGTATATGTCGTAGATTGAGCACTGAAAGTTCCGCTGCCGCTGTTTAACCAGATTTGAACCAAAGTGCTGTCCCTTGACAAAACCGCAAGATCAGTATCATTGTCTCCATCCCAATCTGCGCTGGCAATCTGTATCGGATGTTCACTGACAGATAAAGTCTGTGAAATAGCAAATACTCCACTGCTGTTTTGTAGAATAGAAATGCTGCTGTTATCACGATTTACCACAGCCAAATCTGTTTGATTGTCACTGTTCCAGTCTCCGGAAAGCAGCTTGAGTGGCACATCACCTACAGTTAAACTGCCGTTATCAGTAAAAGCCGCGCTGCCGTCGTTGCTTAATAATTTAATTTGGTCCTGAGCAGTTTGTGTAACCACCAGGTCAGTTATGTTATCTCCGGTGAAATCTGCTGAAATCACATCCTGTCGCCATTCTGCGGTAGCAGGAGTAATTGTACTGGAAGTATAAGGAAAACTACTTGTAGACGAAGAATTATAAAGAAAGAGAGTCATGCTGCCGTCTGCAGTAGTTGAAATCCCATCCTGTTGCCGGGGACTTGTCACAATAATATCTGTGTTGTTATCTCCATTGAAATCACCAAAGGTAATGCCTAACGGGTTTTCTCCTGCATCATATTCCACCACTGCTTCAAAGACAGTTCCGGAAACACTTGAAGGTACTGTACTTGATTCTGTCGCTAATTCTGTAGAACTGCAAGCAGCAGTAAAAAACGTTCCTGTACTTAGAAGAAATAACAGCATAACTGTCCGTAAATTAAGACTTGAAAATAACTTAGCTTTCATTGATCAAGCCTTTAAAAAAGAGACCATATTTGTCTTCATGATAATCCTGAATTAAACCAAAATATTTGTTCCATGGAGGAACCGGAGTCCGCTCCCTGCTTTGATAATAAAGTACTGTATTGATCAGTTTCCAACGTTCTTCAAAAAAAACTTTTAAAGGCGAAGTTTCCTGAAGTCCTTCAAACACAATCACCGGTGAGCGTGCACCGTGAGCATATTCTTCAAAATGCAGAAGAATATTTTCGCCTTCACCCGCCAATAGTTGTTCTTCCAGGTACGCAGTTGCTTGAAAGTCAATTTTGATCCAGTCTGCAAGATCGAGCAATTGATGATGGACATTAACATTCATTTTATTGGTATCATCAAGAGCAAGNCGAATCCCCAAATCTTCCGCCAGTGCGCGGATAGTTGTTAAATAATCTTCAGTGACTTCTTCATTAATTTCAAAATAAAACATCTCCTGATACTCCGGAAACAACTCCAACAGTGTCTTTAATGTACGTGGATAATTCAGATAAAAAGAGTCAACGTTTTGCGAAAATGTCAAGGAAGGCATAATTTCCTGATCACGTTCCATGTGTTGACTCAACAGACGTACAGTAAGAAAAGTAGCGATCAGTGATGCAAAGCGTACAAGTACCGAAGGGATAGATAATTCTTGTGAACGTTCTACTATTTCACCAAAACTGTTCCCATCTCTGTCAATAGCCAACAACTCAAAACCACGTGTCGTCGTTTGTAATTTTCGTGGAGCAAGTGCGTCAATTGATTCCGCTTTTACTGAAATCCACTTCAAGTAATTCCGGGCACGGTCAGTTAGTTCATCCCATTCACCCTCAGTTACAACCTTTAAAACATTTTCGATTACATCCGGAAAACACGGATTCGGCAAGCAACCTGGAGCAGCGACAACAGTCTGACCCATCAGATTTGACTCATGGGTTAAACTATCAAGATATTCCTGCAATTCTTCGATGTTTTGCATCAGCAAATTTTTTTCAGGTGAACTTGTGTCTGCAGATAAAACATATTCATTTAATTTACGCCACAGAATTTGATGGTGAAAACAGTATCAACGGGATGCAACTGCAGAATGACACGAAAAACCGCATAAATGTTTAATTTCAGCTGCACTTTACTGATTTAACCAGTTATTTTCTAACTGCCTGTACCAAGAGCTAAATTCGCAAATTTCGTATATTGTCCAATAAAAGCTAGTCGTTTCATCCCTATTTCGCCGTTTCGATGTTTTGCAATACTTATTTCAGCAATGCCTTTATCCTCAGTATCAGGATTATAAACCTCATCACGGTAAATAAAGATTATCAAATCAGCATCCTGTTCAAGTGCACCTGATTCACGCAAATCCGACATCATCGGCCGTTTTTCAGTACGCCTCTCGAGTCCTCGGTTCAACTGAGACAAAACAACCATCGGCAGCGAAAATTCTTTAGCAATACCCTTCAATGATCGTGATATTTCTGATATTTCCTGCTCACGTGATGGATTACGCATATTACTCTGCATCAACTGCACATAATCAATTACCACTAGTCCTAAATCAGGATATTCCTTTTTGGCCTGACGAATCACCTGTCTAACGTAATTAGGATTAATTCCGGAACGGTCATCTACTAACAAGGGTGCTTCCATCATCCGTGTTGTACCTTCCATCAGTTTGTCCCAATCATCCTGTTCAAGGTCACCTACAAGCAATTTTCTGTTATTTACTTTTGCTTCACTGCATATCAGGCGCATGGCGATGTGCTCTTTAGGCATTTCAAGACTAAAGATAAGTGATGGAATTTTAGCATGTCCTGACGCATAAAGTGCCATATTCACCGCAAGCGCGGTTTTACCCATTGAAGGTCTGGCAGCAAGTATGATTAAATCACCCTTTTGTAAGCCACGTGTCAACTCATCCAACTCAGTAAAACCGGTTGGTACTCCGGTTACATTTTCCGGTGATTCTGAAATTTTCTCTAACTCTTCAAAGTTAGCAGCAAGAATTTCTTTGAGATGAGTATAACTTTTAAGACGGGTTCGTGCATCGATGGACTGTAAGCGTTCAGTTGCATCCGCGATGAAATCAGAAATATTGTCTGCAGAACCTTCCTGACCACGTTTTGCCACTTCATGGGCCGTAAGGATAATGTCACGGAGTTGACCTTTTTCTCTGACAATTTGTGCGTAAAACTCAGCATTTTCGGCAACAGGTGTTTTCTGTGACAACTCATTCAAATAATCAACCCCGCCTGTTTGTTCGAGTTGCTGTCTTGATTCCAAACGACTCAGGAGGGTCAGTTCATCAATCGGAACAGGAGGTTCCTGCGAAGCCATTTCCTGCATGGCGGCAAAAATGAGTTGATGTGCCGGAGAAAAAAAATCATCTGAAGTGAGGATATCCAAGATCTGCAGAAGTACAGAATTCTGGATAATAATTGCTCCCAACACAGCCTGCTCTGCCATCTTATCATGAGGCAGTAATTCATCAAGATCAGCAGTTTGCTGGCGTGTTCTTGATGTCCGACCGGAAACCTTTGAATTTTGGAATTTTTTTTCGGAAGACAGCATTAAAACTCCAGATATGGAGAAGGGGAACAAGGATTAGGAGACAGGAAGCAGGATAGAACAATCATCTCCAAAAAAAAAGGCAAAAGGCCGGAATGTTTTCCTGAGCCTTTAGCCTTAAGGTATGGAGTATTGACCCTACTCGATTTCCTCGGGGTCTTTGTTTGCTTCGAGTTCTTCGAGTTTTTCGAGTTCTTCAGAGTCTATTACTGGAGCATCTGCATCTGCATCTTCTTTTGGCTTTTCAACAACGGGTGCTTCAACAGTGTCACCAATTACCTTGATTTGTAATGTTACAGTAACTTCAGTATGCACACGTACTGAGAATTCATGTGTGCCTACATTACGAATCGGTGTGTTCAGCAGAATCGCACGTCGTTCCAGTTCAAAGCCATTTTCTTTGAGCAACTCTACCAGATCACGGTTTGTAACCGAACCAAATAATTTACCTCCAAGACCGGCTTTACGCACGATTTCGTATTTAATAGCATTGAGCTTTTCTGCCTGTTCATTGGCAATTGCAATTTTCCCTGCACGGAGCTTTTCAAGATATTGCAGACGGTGACGTAATTCTTTAGAGGCTCTGCCTGTTGCCAAAAGTGCCATGCCCTGCGGAACAAGGTAATTTCGACCGTAGCCGGCTTTTACCTCAATTGTGTCACCCAAAGACCCTAAATTAGGGACATCTTCAGTTAGTATTAACTTCACGGTATTTCCTTATAGTGTTAAGTAGCTGTATTTTGATTCGTATTTAATTTTCGAATGCTATCTTACAGGGCGATTAGTATTTGGGCGTCCTGAAAATCTTCGATCGACAATAACTTGTTGAGGCACATAACCCTTCATAGGAGAGAGCAGCGCCAAGTTGCGAGCACGTCGAATAGCAGTTTTTAACTTCCTCTGATTCGCAGCACAGACTCCTGAAATACGACTTGGAATAATCTTTCCGCCTTCTGTCACATAACTTTTGAGTAACTCAACGTCCTTATAATCAATCCGGTCAATTCCGGCTTCTTTAAAAGGACAGACTTTGCGTTTGCTGCGCAGTAAAATACTTGTTGGTATACGTTTACGACGTAAATGAGATCTTTTTCGTTTTTTTAACATAATTAATTTTTCCTAAAAGTTTAGTGTAGTANCGAATATTTCATGAAAGTCAATTGACATCAAGCATCTGCTGCTTCTGTCTTGTCTTTCACGGNATCATCCGCAAGCTCTTCTACTTTATCTTCGGATTCAGNTTCAACTTTTTCTACAGTTTCTGCCTCATTTTTTTCAGGCACAGTTTCAGTTTCAGTTTTTGTTTCAGCCTGTTCTGCAACTTTTGTTGCATTTTCGGTAGATTTTTCCTGAACTTCCTCTTTTTCTGCAGTTTCCTCTTTAGGCGGTATTAAGTTATGTAAAAATGCTGCTTCTGCATCAAGGTCATCTGCTTTCACGATTTGATTACGCAAAACATCATCTGAGTAACCAAATTGGCGTTGTAATTCATCAACGGTTTTTCCACTACCTGTGAAGTACCAAGCGTGATATACACCGAAATCATTACCAGCAATTTCGTAAGCTAATCTTCGACGTCCCCAAACATATTCATGAATGAGTTTTCCATCAAATTCAGTGAGGCTTTTTTTAAATTTTTTCAACACAACGGCCAAATCATCTTCACTAAGAGTCGGGGCTGTGATGAACACTAGTTCATATCCTGTCATTTAACTTCCTTTCGGATTATTGAAATGTCAATAAGTCCACCTGAGTGAACAAGGAAAAAGCAAAAGTACATTCCTTTGCTTTAGAGCAATTTGTTCAAAAACAAATGCTAAACATTAAAACGAAAGTGCATTATGTCACCATCCTGCACCACGTAATCCCGGCCTTCAAGTCGCCATTTTCCGGCTTCCTTGACTGATGACTCAGAACCTAAGCGGTCAATGTCATCAAAATGAAAGACTTCGGCACGGATAAAGCCTTTCTCAAAATCAGTATGTATTTTTCCAGCAGCTCCCGGAGCAGTAGTACCTTTTCGGATTTCCCAGGCACGTACTTCCTGTTTTCCTGCAGTGAAATAAGTAATTTGTTCGAGCATCCTGTAACCGGAATGCGTAAGTCGGTTAAGTCCGGAACTATCTATCCCGAGCTCTTCCATGAATAAATCAGCTTCCTCATCTTCCATTTCCGCCAGTTCCGCTTCCACCTGCGCGCAAATGGGAATAACTTCCACACCTTCTTCTGCCGCTAACTCATTCAACTTTTGTTGATGAATTTCTGGATTATTGAGTGCGTCTTCAGAAATATTTGCAATATAAAGATATGGTTTCATAGTCAGCAGATTTAATTCAGCTACCAGAGACTTATCATCTTCGCTGATTTCCATTCTGAGTGCTAATTTACCTTCACCCAAATAATCCCGCAGACGTTCAAAAACCGGCAATTGTGACGCCAAAGAACGGTCACTTTTAAGCTGACGTGAAAGCCGTTCTATTTTACGTTCCGTCTGCTCCAGATCAGACAAAATCAATTCAGTCTGAATAACCTCTACGTCACCGACAGGATCTATCTTTCCGTCAACATGCACTACATTTGGATCTTCAAAACAACGTACCACATGTGCCACTGCATGTACCTGTCGAATATGGCTTAAAAATTTGTTACCCAAGCCTTCACCCTGACTGGCACCTTTGACAAGCCCCGCGATATCAACAACCTGAAGGGTCGCAGGTACAATACTGTCCGGAGTTACCAATTCAGTCAAACGCTTCATCCTTGGATCACGCAGTTGAACTATGCCTATATTTGGATCAATCGTACAAAACGGATAGTTCGCCGCTTCTGCCTGTACCTTGGTTAACGCACTAAACAGGGTGGACTTCCCTATATTTGGCAAACCAACAATTCCAACTTCTAATGCCATTCTCTTCCGGAAACTTTACTCGTTTTAATTAATTTTTACTGAATGTACTCAAACCAGTTACGAAGCAGTAAATGAAGTGTTCTCAAATTTTGAAGTTTCCAAAAAGCTGATTAGCTCATTCAACACCAGATCAATCGCACTCAAAGCTAATTTTTCTTCGGCTTTAGACCAACGACCCAAAACATGTCCAACAACGTCCCGTTTTCCGGAAGGCCGGCCAATGCCTATCCTGACTCTGCGGAACTGCCTGTTAGCTAATGAGTCTATAATGGAACGCAAACCGTTGTGTCCGCCATGCCCGCCTCCATCACGAAAACGTGCTTTACCTGGCGGCAGGTCAAGATCATCTGAAATAACTACTATATCCTCAACAGGAATCTTGAAAAAATTAGCGCATTCTGCAACCGCATGACCACTTCTGTTCATATAAGTCTGAGGCTTGAGAAAAATGCAAGCTTCTCCTTTTAAAGACGTCCGTAGCAACTGGCTTTGAAACTTCTGCTGAAATCCACTGAGACCCAACTGTTCCAGTAGTATATCTACTGCCTGAAAACCAACATTGTGAGGCGTTCCTTCATACTCTTTGCCCGGATTTCCCAAGCCGGCCACTAGCTTCATGCCCGCCCTTTCCTGTATCAGTACTTACTCGGATTTACTCTTCTTTTGCAGACTCTTCATCTGCAGAATCTGCTGCTGTTTCTTCAGCACCTTCTTCTCCCTCAGCAATTTCTTCTTCTTCTTCTTTTGCACGTCCAACAATTGAAATTACTGCATAATTTTCCTCAGTACTATGAGAAACTTTTGCAGGCAGTTCAATATCCAGAATTCTAATTGAATCACCTATTTCCAATTCAGAAGTGTCTAATTCAATGGATGCTGGTATATCTGCAGGAAGACAATAAACAGGAATTTCCCTGACTACCATCTGCAGAACACCTCCACCTTTAACACCTGGTGACTCGCCTGTTACCTCAATTGGTATACGGACAAGCTGCTCCTTGGCTGCTGGAAGTTCCCAAAAATCAAGGTGTGTGAGTAAATGCTTGTAAGGGTGCTTCTGAACTTCCCTGAGCACAACCTGCGCTGTCCAGCTATCTCCGCTGGTAGAATCCGTGACTGTGATTGGTACGAGTTCATGCAAACCGGACATTTTTTCGAGAAGATGCCGAGTTGATTCTTCTTCCATCTGCAGCATGATATTTCCACGAGGGCCGTAAAGCACTGCTGGGATATTACCTGATTGCCGCAATTTTTGATTGGCTGTTTTTCCTTTGTTGCTACGAATACTCGCTGCTAATTGATTTTCTGACATGTCGTTATTTTCCATCTAGTGGATGGTTTGTATGAAAAAAGTTAAACCCCAATTCTAGCCTGAAGTTATAGATCAGTCAATTAAATTCTTTAGTAAATGCAGACATTATAATTTGCTTGCAGATAATTCTGTGAAAACACAATGCCTCACTAAATTATAGAGGTCCTTCCGCTTAGGGACAAATGACGTTAAGGTCATCACAACGTGAAATTATTATCTCGATTACTTTTTCAGTTTCTGCGGCTGTTTCTTCTGCATCTTCAACCGTTTCTTCAACATCTTCAATCACATCTTCAACGTCATCTTCGGTTACTACTGGCTCATCTTCAGTTACTACTGGCTCATCTTCAGTTACTACTGGCTCATCTTCGGTTACTACTGGCTCATCTTCGGTTACTACTGGCTCATCTTCTGTAACTACCGGTTCTTCTTCTGTAACTACCGGTTCTTCTTCTGCAACCACAATTTCTTCATCTACCTCTTCTTCTACATCAGCCACTTCTTCAACCACATCCTCAAGTTCATCCATGACATCAGTATCTATAAGCTCATCGAGATTTACCTCAGGTTCTTCAATTTCGACTTCAGCAATTTCCGGTTC
>JGI26256J51712_1000611_pt1 | contig 14754 bp, 15 predicted proteins | sample SaaInlV_150m_DNA_FD_51712 | JGI IMG/M metagenome (IMG submission 51712) | reverse complement strand
AGGCTAACACCACAAGAAAAATGCTGAAAGTCATTGTGTACTATTACACCTCTAAGTCCTTTTTTCTCTGAGTAAGTAACTGCGTCAGAAATCATATCTAAGCTTTGACTGTCAAGTGCATTTGCTTTTGAATGAAACTCGACTATGGCCGCACCCTCATATTCAAACCAACTAGCAGACTCATTAACATTGATGGGCACTAGTGTTTGTCTTGCTTCAGAGAACCTAAGAACACCTTTTGGCCTAACAATTGGGCTAAGCTTTCCAGATGGAGATAGAACNCTTAAGACTGAATTGGTAGTATTATAAAACTTATTGTTTNAGCTANTTAAAAGGAAGTCAGGTACATCTTTGCCNCTTTTTTTAAGCCTGTTGACCAAGTAATCGATACCTATCTCATCAATAAGTTCAAATGGCCCTTTAACCCAGTTATAGCCAAGCTTCATAGCATCATCAATTTGGGCAAGATCTTCAGTAACTTCTGGCACTAATGAGGCTGCATAGCATAAAGTCTCAGAGAGAACCTCCCAAATGAAGAGGCCGTATTTACTTTCATCGCTGATAATTGCAGTTACACCAACTTTTTCCGCCTTTTCCAACAAAGGTGTTTTCAGTCTCTCATGATCAACATAGTCTCCACTTAAAAAGTCGATAACCTTTTTTTCATCTCCAGCCTGCTTATAAAAACCCTGTTCATTTTTGTTCCCAGTTTGGCCATTAGCAATCATGTTAGAGACGAACTCTATTGGCGATGCGTATTTATGAAAAGCATCGTTTTCGGGCAAGATATTTTCCAGGCTTTTTGCAACATCAGCCATAAGGTCGATGCCAATCAAGTCATAAAGTCCAAATACTCCAGTTTTGGGTAAACCAAGGGGCCTTCCAAAAAAAGCATCCGCTTCTATTGGGGAGAGATTATATTTAAATGCCTTATGAAGGGCGCACTGAATTGCAAAAACACCAACTCGATTTGCAAGAAAGCCAGGCGTATCGAGACAAGGGACAACCCCCTTTCCAAGCATCGTTTCACAAAATACATCAAGTGTGTCCATAACGTCTTGTCTAGTTTGCTCACCTCGAACTAGCTCTAGAAGTCTCATGAAGCGAACTGGATTAAAAAAATGAGTAATTGCAAAACGCTCACAAAAGCTTTTTGGCATGCCTTCAGTCAGAAGACTAATCGGAATAGTAGAGGTATTAGAAGTAATTATGGTAGAGTCTTTACAGCTTTCATTAAGCTGCCGGTAGAGCGCTTGTTTTATATCAAGCCTTTCTACAACAGCTTCAGCAATCCAGTCACAATTTTTGAGTTCATCAAAATGATCTCTGGTGTTTCCAAGATTAATAAGCTGTTCGGCCTCTTTGCTCATAATCCCTGGCATATCTGGGTCTTTGAGTCTTTGAAGGCCTCTCTCCGCTAAGCTGTTAACATTATCGCTATCAGAAGGAAGATCAAGAAGCCACACTTCTATGCCAGCGTTTGCTACTTGGCCAGCAATACCAGCCCCCATTGTTCCGGCGCCAATGACGCCAACTTTTTTAATTTTATTCATGAGCTTGTTTTTAAAATGAATGTTTTAATAGCATCTAAAGTACTCTTTGGCGACTCTATAGGGAGCATATGTCCAGCACCAGAAATGGTTGTTGTCTTTGCACCCAGCAGCTCTGCTAACTCTAGTCCAAATTTGTAAGGAGTATTTTTATCTTCAGTTGCCAGAATTACATTTGAGGGCACTTTAATTGCTTTTGCACAGTTAGCTCCATTTTTGTAGTTATTGCAAGCCAAGAGGTCTTCAGCTAATGGATTCTTTGACATGATTTGTCGTCCAATACCTATCGGCTGCATTCCAGGAATGGCACTACTGCCTGAATGAGATAGAGATCCAAAGCCCCATTTCAAAAGCATCTCAGCAGCTTCTTCAGTATTTTTTTTGGCAGTTTCGACTAGAGACTCGTTAACAGGAATTGCAGAGGCGCTAGCAACTGCTGTTAGGGATTTTATCTTTTCTCCCAGTAACGTTGCAGCTTCTAAAGCAACAAGAAAGCCCTGAGAGTGTCCTACAAGATGTACAGATTCTGCACCAGAATGCTTGATAGCTTTCACAAGCCATTTGCCCATGCTCTCTATTGACTTTAGGGGCTCTCCTTCTGACAGGCTGTGACCTGGAAAGTCAGGCGCACTGAGTAACCATGAAAGGCAAACCATCTTGACTGAAGAGCCCATGATCTATGATCTAGCCCACTTCCATGAACAAAAACCACTGTCGGTTTTTTTGGGTCAAAAGCACATCCTCCAGTTGCTGCAAATATATTTACTCCCTCAACAACAATGTTCATTATGAAGTTGCCTTTTCTACTGCCTTAAGGCCGATTTTAAAATCATTAATAATGTCTGAAACAGACTCTATTCCAACTGAAACTCGAATTAAGTCAGGACTAGTGCCTGAAGCCTTCATCGCTTCATCATCAAGACGAGAGTGAGTTGTGCTAGCTGGATGCAAAACCAAAGTTCTAGAATCACCAACATTTGCTAAATTTGAAGATAATTTAAGAGCATTAATGAATGCTGCGCCACCCTCTCTTCCTCCTTTAACACCGAAGCATAGCATTGATCCAGCACCATTAGGGAAAAGTGCTTTTGCAATTTCATAGGTAGGATTTTCGGGCAAGTCAGGATGATTAACCCACATAACTGCGGATTGCTCAAGAAGCCATTTTGCAAGTTTTAGCGCATTTTTTACATGTTGATTCATTCGCAGACTAAGGGTTTCAATTCCTTGGAGAAGTAAGAACGCACTATGAGGACTCATTGCAGGGCCAAAGTCACGCATAGACTCAGCTCTAATTTTCATTGAAAGAGCTGACGGTCCAAACTCCTCCCAGAAGTTTATTCCATGAAATGGCTCGTATGGAGTAGTGAGGACAGGGTGTTTCTTAGAGGAGCCCCAGTCAAAAGCTCCNCCATCAACAATGACTCCTCCAACNGCAACACCATGACCNCCCATCCACTTAGTCACAGAGTGAACTACAACATCAACGCCATGATCAAAAGGTTTACAAAGGATAGGCGTTGAAAAAGTTGCATCAACTATGAGCGGCAAGCTATTTTGATGAGCTATTTTTGAAATTTTTGGAAGATCTGAAACCTCAAGCCCAGGGTTGCCAATCGATTCACAAAAAATAAGTTTTGTATTTTCTTGAATGGCAGATTTAAGAGCTTTTTCATCATTAATAGACACAAAAGTGCAATCAATATTAAACCGTTTAAGTGTGTGTTTAAGAAGGGTCGCTGTTGACCCATATTTGTGAGGCGCTTACAATATGATCACCAGCTGAACATAAGCTTACAAATGTTACAAACAGGGCGCTCATTCCAGAAGCCGTACAGATTGCTCCAACGCCCCCTTCAAGTGCAGCAATTCTCTGTTCTAAAACAGCCACTGTTGGATTAGTCATGCGGCTATATATGTGACCACCTTTTTCTATGTTAAAGAGTGCAGCGGCATCATCTACAGTTTCGAAGACATAAGATGTTGTTTGGTAAACCGGGACGGCGCGACTACCAAACGAAGGGTCTGGTTGATACCCAGTGTGAAGCGAAATAGTTTCAGGCCCAAAAAAAGAAGACTTACCCATAAGCAATAGTTTTAGAAAACAAACTAATATTTTCTCACAACTAATTGCAGAGTTGTTTTGAAATTACGCGAATTTACTTTCGAAAATTGAGACCTTTAAGCGTATAAAAAGCTACTTTGCTAAAGCAAGCTCTGAGCGCATTTTATCAATTGTCGCTTTGTAGTTTTCAGTATTAAAAATAGCAGACCCTGCAACAAATGTATCAGCACCGGCAGAGGCTATTTCTTTAATGTTGTCAATCTTAACTCCGCCATCAATCTCAAGCCTTGTTGCCAGACCATGAGCGTCAATTAGTTTTCTGACAGTTTTTAATTTTTCTAAAGTATGAGGGATAAAAGATTGTCCTCCAAAGCCTGGATTAACGGACATTAGCAGTACCATATCGATTTGTTCAATTGTATGCTCTAGATAGTGAAGAGGTGTGGCTGGATTAAAAACGAGTCCAGCTTTACAGCCGCTTTCTTTAATCAGGCCAATCGTACGGTCAACATGCTCTGAAGCCTCAGGATGAAAGGTGATATACGAGGCGCCAGCACTAGCAAAGTCAGGAATGATTCTGTCCACAGGTTTGACCATGAGATGGACGTCAATTGGTGCAGTTACGCCATGGTTTCTTAACGCTTCACAAACTAAAGGGCCAATTGTTAGATTGGGTACATAATGATTGTCCATCACATCAAAATGTACTATATCAGCACCAGCAACTAAAACGTTATCAACCTCTTCGCCGAGTTTGGCAAAATCTGCAGAGAGAATTGAAGGCGCAATAAAATTGTCTTGTTTCATGATTATCTCCGTTACTCAATTAAAAGGTTTTGGCCAGACATCTCAGCGGGTTGTTTAATGTCCATGAGGGCTAAAAGTGTTGGTGCCAGGTCTGCAAGTGTACCAAGATGTGGTCCCAGTAGTGAGGCTTTCTTTTTTCCAATATAAATTAATGGCACTGGATTTGTGGTGTGAGCAGTATGGCTCTTCTGAGTATTAGAGTCAACCATCTGCTCTGCATTTCCATGGTCAGCAGTGATCAAAATCTCAGTAGCATTCTGTGAGGCTGCTTTGTAGATTTTGCCGAGACAATTNTCAACCGCNTCTACAGCTTTAATAGCAGCNTCTAGATTNCCAGTATGGCCAACCATATCAGTATTGGCAAAGTTACATACAATTANCTTATATTTGTTTTCTTCTAGNGCAGAAATNAGATTATCAGTAAGCTCATATGCGCTCATTTCTGGCTGAAGGTCATATGTTTTGACATTGGGNGATTGAATGAGCCTTCTATCTTCTCCAGGCAGGATTTCTTCCTCNCCACCATTAAAGAAAAAAGTAACNTGAGCATATTTTTCTGTTTCAGCAATCCTTAGTTGATTGAAGCCAGAGCTAGAGACACAGTCACCAAGGGTNTTTTTAACTGAAATTGGCGGATAAGCACACTCTAGATTAAGGTCTTTTTTATATTCTGTTAGACAAATAAAATTACACCTCACAAAATGTTTTCGGCTAAACTCATCAAATGCTCTAGAGGTAAGAGCAAGCGTTATTTCTCTTGCTCTGTCTGCNCGGTAATTCATAAAGATTACAAGGTCATCTTGATTGATTTTAACGGCCTCACCAATTGACGTTGGAGCTATAAACTCATCATTTTCACCTAATTTATATGCCTGTTGAATGGCCTCTATTGCGCTCAGTGAAGAGCGCTCAGCCTTCTCTCCAGAAATTAAATCATACGCCTGAGCAACCCTCTCCCATCTGTTATCTCTATCCATTGCATAAAAGCGGCCAACTACTGAGACGATTCTTCCAACATTTGTTTCTGAAATTTTAGATTCTAGTTGTTCGATATATTTTGAGGCGCTGTTTGGNGGGGTATCACGACCATCGGTAAAGACATGAAAATAAACTTGGTTACAGTTTTTTTGTTTAGCAAGCTCAAGTGCTGCAAAAATATGATTTTGATGAGAGTGAACGCCGCCATCCGATAATAAGCCAAGAATGTGGACAGCTTTATTATTTTGAGACGCCAGTTCTAGAGCGTTACAAAGAGTTTTATTGTTAAAAAATTCACCAGAGCCGATGTCATTGTCAATTCTAGTAAAGTCTTGTTCAATAATTCTTCCGGATCCTATTGTTAGGTGACCTACTTCAGAGTTTCCCATTTGACCTATAGGCAGACCAACGCTTTCTCCGGAAGTTCCAATAAGTGTATTAGGATAGTTTTTTATAAAGAGATCCCAGTTTGGCGTTTTTGCTAGAGCAATAGCATTATTTGCAGAATTACTTGAATAGCCCCATCCGTCAAGAATTAGAAGTAATTTTGTATTTTTCATTTGTGAGGACACTTAAACATTAAATAAGAAGTGAACAACATCTCCATCTTTAACAACATATTCTTTTCCTTCAGAGCGTAACTTGCCAGCGTCTTTAGCTCCTTTTTCGCCCTGATTTTCTATAAAGTCATTGTAAGAGATTGTTTCAGCGCGAATAAAGCCCTTTTCAAAGTCTCCATGTATTTTACCTGCGGCCGTCGGCGCAGAATCTCCAATATTAATTGTCCAGGCCCTAACTTCTTTGGGCCCAGCTGTAAAATATGTATGCAGTCCAAGGAGCTTATAGCCCGCCTTGATTAAGCGATCGAGTCCAGACTCAGTCTGTCCCATTTCATCTAAAAAACCTTGTTTGTCTTCCTCTTCAAGTTCTGCAATTTCAGCCTCAATATCTGCACACACCGATACAACTTGGCTTCTCTCTTTGGACGCATAATTAGTCAAAGCTGTTAGATGTGCATTATTTTCAAATCCATCCTCATTGACATTAGCAACATACAGGACAGGTTTGGACGTGAGAAGCTGAAGTCCTTTTGCAAGCTTGTCTTCATCTTCATTGAGATCTAGTGATCTAACAGCTAAACCCTCTTCAAGTATTGGCAGAATTTTTTCAAGCAGGTTTTTTAAAGGTAAGCCTTCTTTTTGACCAGCTTTGGTATTTTTTATAGCCTTTTGGTAAGCTTTTTCAACGCTAAAAAGGTCTGCTAAAGCAAGTTCTGTATTAATCGTTTCTATGTCATCAAGTGGGTTGACTTTTCCTGAAACATGGATAATATCGTCATTTTCAAAACACCTTACAACATGAAGAATGGCATCTGTCTCACGAATATTTGAGAGAAATTGATTCCCCAAGCCTTCTCCTTTTGATGCGCCCTCAACAAGTCCAGCTATGTCAACAAATTCCATAGTTGTTGGCAGGATTTTTTCAGGACTTACAATGTTTGCGAGGCTTTGTAATCGGGAGTCATTTACTGGAACGATTCCAATATTGGGCTCAATTGTACAAAAAGGATAGTTTTCTGAGTCTATTCCAGCTTTAGTCAGGGCATTAAATAGCGTCGACTTTCCAACATTTGGCAATCCAACAATGCCACATTTAAAACCCATTATCTTTCTCCAATACTATGTGTGAAGAGCTTTCATAGCATCTTCAAAATTTCCATTCACTAAGAGATCAATAATGCTCATTGCATTTGACATCCCCTGTTCTATGCTGCTTAATTCAGATTTACCAGGAGCATTAAGAACATAATCTACTACATCATCTTTAGAGCCTGGATGAGCGATTCCAATTCTAAGGCGGTAAAAGTCCTTTGAGTTAAGCGCTTTTATGGTATCTCTNAGTCCATTATGACCGCCATGACCACCAGCAAGCTTTATTTTGACAGCACCAATAGGCANGTCAAGCTCATCATGCACAACCAAAGTCTCTTCTGGTGAAATATNATAGTAGCTTAGGAAGCTTTTAATAGATCCGCCAGAGTTGTTCATAAAGGTTTGGGGCTTAAGAAGAAAAACCTTGGTTGAGCCAAAGGCAACGCTCGTAGTTTCTCCTAAAAACTTCGACTGACTTGTAAATTTAGAGTCTTTAATAGAAGCTAGAGACTCAACAAACCAAAAGCCAGCGTTGTGACGATGTTCCTGATAATTTTTTCCGGGGTTTCCCAGTCCAACAATTAGTTTAATCATTACAACGCTTCATTTTACGCTTGTTGAGACAACAAGGCTGACGATACTTTATTCTGTATCGTCACCATCATTATTTGAGCCTTCAGATTCATCAGCTTGGTCTGCGTCACCATCTTCAGAGCCTTCTTCACCCTCAATAACTTCTTCCTCTTCCTCTTCAACAATCTTAGGTTCTGAGACAGAGCATACTGTTTGGTCGTGTGCTTCAATATCCTCATGTTGAAGTGAGGTAATAACAACACCTTCAGGCAATACTAGATCCGTTAATGAGAGATGATCACCAATTTCAAGCTTAGTTACATCTACGTCAATACCATGAGGAAGATCCTTTGGTAGACAAGAGATTTCAACAGAAACAACAAACTGATTAAGCATATTGCCTAGTCTTAACGCCTCATTCTCTTCCACACCAATAAAGTGAAGTGGTGTAGTTGTAACCAGAGTTTGTTTGGCATCTACTCGTAAAAAGTCAATGTGAGTAACAACATTTTTTGCGGGATGGCGCTGTATGTCTTTTAGAACGACAGAATCTGTCTCTTTTCCCACAACCAAGTCTAATACAGATGTAAATGTATTTTCATCCTCTAGTAAGTGAGTGATTTCGTGAATGCTAAGCGAAATCATTTTTGGGGCAGCTTTACCACCATAAATAATGCTAGGAACTTTCTCTTCTTTTCTCAGGCGGCGGCTCGCACCTTTCCCCTGGTCTTTACGCTCTATGGCGTTTACTGTAATGCTCATTTTGAGTTCTCCATTAAATGAAAAAACACCGCATCATGCGGTGCAACCAATTTGTCTATCTTGCGACCAGATAGACTGGGGAACATTTTACCTGAAATCTTTTTCCAATAACTAAATTTCTCTATCGCGACTTTAGCCAAAAAATAATACCGAAAGTTGAGCTGGCAATAGTCAAAACCCAGGCTGATTGGGTGGCAAGTAATCCTGCACTTATTATGAACACNAGAGCAAAAATTGCCGATCGCNGTTTAGTTGCATTCTCNTTAAGTTGAGACACNATGGCTTCAGTTTGTTTTTTTGAGTTTTCTNTCTTAAATGAACCGCTTTCAATTTCTTTAAGAGCATTAATTAACAGCATTGGTANTTCAGGTAGCTCTGAAATGAGCTGAGGCATCTGATCAGACATTTTCCTTAGAGTGCTTTTGAGGCTAAACTTTTCTTTAGCAAGCTTTTCTAGATAAGGTTTTGCTGTGGCCCAAAGGTCAAGATCAGGATAAAGAGAACGTCCTAAGCCCTCNATATTAAGCAATGTCTTATATAGCAGAAGTAGCTGAGGTTGCACCTCCATGTCAAAACGCTTTGCTTCCTTNAGCAGGCTCAATAAAACTTGACCAAAAGAAATTTCACTGAGAGGTTTTTCAAAAATTGGCTCACAAACGCTTCTTATGGCATTTTCAAATTCCATAACATTAGTTCCCTCAGGAATCCATCCAGACTCTAAGTGAACTTGGGATACTTTTTTGTAATCTTGGTTGAAAAAAGCTAAAAAGTTTTGAGCTAAATAATACTGATCAGCTTCAGTGAGCGTGCCCATGATTCCAAAATCAACACCAGTATATTGATTATTCTCACCTACAAAAATGTTACCAGGGTGCATATCTGCGTGGAAAAAGTTATGGTCGAATACTTGAGTAAAAAATATGATTACACCATCTTCTGCAAGAGACTTAAAGTCAACATTTTTCTTTTTTAAGGCCTCTATGTCATTTACTGGAGTTCCATAAATTCGTTCAGTAACTAGGACATTTGAACGACAAAGGTCCCAGTGAACTTTAGGAACATACAAGAGGCTTGAGTTGCTGAAATTTTTACCTAAAAGTGATGCATTAGCTGCCTCAACCATCATGTTTAGCTCGTTGTAAATAATGCTCTCAAATTCAGCAACAGCTTCTTTTGGCCTAAGCCTTTTTCCATCCTGATGTCTTTCAGCTAGGCTGGCTAAAGTATATAAAAGTCTAATATCTCTTTTAATTTGTTTTTCAATTCCTGGGCGAACCACCTTAACAATGATCTCTTCGCCTTTTTGAGTTATAGCAGTATGAACTTGTGCTATGGAGGCTGAAGCAAGGGGGGTGTCATCGAAGGAAGAAAAAAGTTTGGAAACTTCGCCACCAAGTGCATCTTCAATAATTGCTTTTGACTCATCAGCAGGAAAAGGAGGACACTTATCTTGAAGTTTGGCTAGTTCAATGCCAATGTCATCAGGCAAAAGATCTCTGCGCGTAGATAAAGTTTGACCGAACTTAATAAAAATCGGCCCTAGCTCTTCAAGAGCCAAACGAATCCGCTCGCCCCTTGAAAACTTTTTGCTAGGAAAATAATGCCACGGAGTTAAATAGATTAAAGGCTTTAGGCTTTTTAGAAAAGAAGTAGAGAGTATTAAGTGGTCTAACCTGTAACGAATTAGTGTTCTTAAAATACTTAAAAATCGAAACAAACTCTTCATTTATGATGACCTGCCTTTAAAAATTGTTGATCGACTGGGCGCTATTAAAAGGGTGGTTAGCTCTTCTTTTAAAGTGTCAATGATTGAACCATCATTTTTTAATGACATGTTTTTAATCTGCTTAAATGATTGACCAACCTGGTGTGCAATAATGTCACCAGTATATTGTGAAATCAGTTCTTCTATGTCAATTGACGATGAGGCCAGGAGGTCTGCAAGTTGTTGTGCTGTTTTAATGCTTCCATTGATTTCTATGTCTTCTTTTTCGATTAAATCTTCTAAAGTGACACCTTTAAATAAGGACAAAAACGATTCTTTATTCATTCTTATTTCAACATCAGTTTTTTTGTTTTGAGTATTGTTTATAACAAAGATGCGAGCATTTAGACACAAAAAAAATAAACTCAAGTCAATCTCATCAACATTTAGGCTGATAATCTTATTATCAATGAGAGATATGTCAACGCTATTAGCATTGATCATATGGTTGAGCGCTTTTTCAATGGCAAGACGAAACATTTTGTTTAAGTCTTTACTGCTTTATGAAGTGCAACGATTCCACCGGTTAGGTTGTGGAATTCACAAAACTCAAATCCAGCATCAAGAACCATAGCTTTTAGGGTTTCTTGGTCAGGGTGTTTTCGAATAGACTCTGCAAGATACTGATAGCTATCTTCATCATTTGCAAAATATTCTCCAAATTTAGGAATAAGATTAAATGAATAGAAGTCATAAGCTTTTTCTAGCATTTGATTTTCAACCTTGGAAAATTCCAGGATTAAAAGAGTTCCACCTTTTTTTAAAACACGGTACATTTGTTTTAAGGCAGCATCCTTGTCGGTAACATTTCTGAGTCCAAAGGCAATGCTTACACAGTCAAAAGTATTGTCTTCAAAAGGCAGCGATTCAGCATTGGCTTGAACGAACTCGACGTCAATGATGCCATGATTGATAAGGTTTTTTCTTCCCTCATGAAGCATAGATTCGTTAATATCTGAAAGGATTACTTTGCCAGAAGGGCCAACTTTTTTTCTAAACTTAATGGCCAGATCGCCAGTGCCTCCAGCAATATCAAGAACATGATCCCCCTCTTTAACATTGCTACTGGAAATAGTGTAGTTTTTCCAGAGTCGATGAGTACCCATTGACATCACATCATTCATGAGGTCATATTTACCTGCAACTGAGTCAAAGACCTCTTTTACAAGGCCTTGTTTTTTTTCAACNTCGACTTGTTTATAGCCAAAGTGGGTGGTTTTTTCCATTTCTATTGTGCGGGGTAATCCCTAAAATCAGCCCCAATATATATTTGNGTTGGCCTAAATATTCTATTGTCGCTCACTTGTTCATGCCAATGAGCCACCCACCCTGCAGAGCGNGCCATAGCAAAAATAGAAGTAAAGTGCTCTTTAGTAAAATTAAAAATCTCTGAATACAGGATTCCCGAGTAAAAGTCTACGTTAGGGTAAACCCCNTTTTGAGANANAAGCTCGTTGCAGATGCTTTCAACCTCAAGCGCTGTTTCAAAGCGGTTAGAGAGTTTGAGGCCATTTTTCTTGATATAAGTCTTAATCATTTTCTCAAGAATTGTTGCCCTAGGATCTTTAGTTTTATATTCGCGATGACCCATTCCCCAGATGACTTGTTTATTTTTGAGCCTATCTTCAATCCATTTACGAGCATTCTTTGGAGAGCCAATTTCATCGAGCATAATAAGTACATTTTCATTTGCATTTCCATGTAAAGGCCCCGCAAGCGTTCCAACTCCTGCAGCAATTGAGGCAAAAGGGTTGGCAAGTGAGGACGCCGTCACCATAGTAGAAAAAGTTGAGGCATTGATTGTGTGTTCAGCGTGCAAAATTAATGAGGCATCTAATAGGTTTACAATTTCTGGGTCAGACTCCTCTCCAAAACACATGTACATAAAGTTTTCCGCATAAGTCATTGTTTTACTTGGCGGAATTGGATCATAACCTCTACTGATTCGAGTCCACATAGCAACTAAGGTGCTCATATTGGATATTATTTTGATTAGAGCGTTTTGAGTGTAAGACGAATCTGGTTCAGAAGCTCCAGCATCAGGATAGAAAGTGGCCATAGATGCGATAGCAGTTTGAAGCACGTCCATTGAGTGTCCAGTTGAAGGAAGCGACCAAAGCAAATGGCGAATTTTGCGTTTTACTTCATTGCGTTTGTTTAGGGTATTTTTAAAGTTTGTCAGCTCTTGCGGAGATGGAAGTTCTCCATTCATTAATAAAAGTGCAGTTTCTTCAAATGAGGAGTGCTCAACAAGGTCTTGTATTGAGTAGCCTCTGTAGGCAAGTATTCCCTTTTCTCCATCAATTGAAGAAATGGATGATTTGGTTGCTGGAACGCCTGCTAGGCCTGGAATGTATTCAGTCATATAATTAGTTTTTAAATTGAAAAAGAAGAGCCACAACCACAAGTGGTTTTGGCATTTGGGTTGCTTACAATAAACCTTGCACCTTGAAGNTCCTCTAAGTAATCTACTGTTGAGCCCATCAGATATTGATAGCTCATTGGGTCAATTACTAGCTCAACGCCTTGTTTGTTAACTCCACTATCTCCCTCTTTGAGGTTTTCATCAAAGGTAAATCCATAAGAGAAACCAGAACAGCCTCCACCAGTAATATAGACACGNAGTCGCAAAGAAGGATTCTTCTCTTCTTTGATTAGCTGNGCAACTCGATTAGCAGCACTATCACTAAAAACTATNTCAGCTTCGTCTTGTATTTCAGTGGCAACCATGGGTTATCTCCGAGTAAATCTATTAGTCAAATAATTACGGCAAAAGTCCGATTTGTTTGAGTCCTTCCTGTTCGTTTAGTCCAAACATTAAATTCATATTTTGAATTGCTTGTCCAGCTGCTCCCTTACCTAAATTGTCGATTACAGACATAATAACAAGCTTATTGCTATGTTCAACATACTGAACTGAGATCTGGCAATAGTTAGAAGATTTAACTGAACGGGTTTCAGGGTAGACACCTTCAGGCAATATTTTAACAAATTCTTCGTTTTCATAGGCATTTTCGAAGCATGCCAATATATCGANATCTGAGTCTATTAAGTCAACATAAATTGTAGCTTCAATCCCACGACTCATTGGAAGCAAATGAGGGGTAAATGTNAGGCCAACTGGTGATTCAGTCATTGANTCTATTTCTTGTTTGATTTCAGGAAAATGCCTATGTCCACTAACCCCATAAGGCTTAAAGCTTTCAGTAATTTCACAAAAAAGAGTAGCTTGGTTTGCAATCCGGCCAGCACCACTTGTACCTGACTTGCAGTCCGCAATTATATTTGACGTATCTATTAGGTTATTTTGAAGGAGTGGTTTTAATGCTAAAAGAACTGCTGTTGGATAGCAGCCTGGATTTGCAACTAGCCGAGCATCTTTAATGGCATCTCTTTTCATTTCTGGTTGACCATAAACGGCTTCTTTAAGAAGAGATTCTTGGGTATGTTCCATCTTGTACCAGTCAGACCAGGTAGTTGCATTGGTGATCCTGAAGTCTGCTCCCAGGTCAACAACTTTAATATTTTTTTCCAAAAAAAGTGCTGCATTGTTCATTGCAACGCCATGTGGTGTAGCAAAAAATACAATGTCGCATTCAAATAGCCTATTATCATCAGGAAGAAGATAAGTTAGCTCAGATATTCCATGCATATTAGGAAAAACTTCAGAGATCTTTCTGCCCTCAAGCGCTCTTGAGGTAATNGCATGNACCTCTGCNTTGGGATGTTGATGTATGATTCGTAAAAGCTCAATGCCAGTGTAACCTGAGCCCCCAATTATTCCAACTTTGATTTTCATTTTTCATCTCCAAGCATCTTTTCAAGATAGTGTATATTCATCCCACCTTTTTGAAAAACCTTGTCAACCATAATTTTTCTTTGAAGAGGAATATTGGTTTTGATGCCATCTATCACCATCTCATCAAGCGCATTTTGCATTTTTATAATCGCATTAATTCTATTATCNCCATATGTAATCACCTTNCCAATCATTGAATCATAGTGGGGCGGNACATTATATCCGTTGTAGATATGAGAGTCTATCCTAACNCCGAGACCACCTGCAGCATGATACTGGGTAATTTTTCCNGGAGAAGGCATAAAGCTCTCGGGGTCTTCTGCATTAATTCTGCATTCAATTGCATGGCCNCGGATTTTTATATCACTCTGCTCATAAGACAATTTGTCCCCACCAGCGATTAAAATTTGTTCTCGAACAATATCAACGCCCGTAATCATTTCTGTTACGGGGTGTTCAACTTGAACCCTAGTGTTCATTTCAATAAAGTAAAACTCATCATTATCAAAAAGAAACTCAAAGGTACCCGCACCACGGTAATTAATTTTTTTACATGCTTCAGCACAAATATTGCCAATCTTATTTCTAAGTTCTGAAGAGATTCCAGGAGCTGGAGCTTCTTCAACTACTTTCTGATGCCTCCTTTGCATAGAGCAATCTCTCTCACCAAGATGAATAGCGTTGCCATGCTGGTCAGCAAGGACTTGTATCTCAACATGGCGAGGTGTTGTCAGAAATTTTTCCATATAGACTTCACCATTTCCAAAAAAGCTTAATGCTTCAGACTTTGTAAGTTGAATTGA
>JGI26256J51712_1000605_pt1 | contig 14802 bp, 14 predicted proteins | sample SaaInlV_150m_DNA_FD_51712 | JGI IMG/M metagenome (IMG submission 51712) | reverse complement strand
GCGGATGATTGGACACTTTCCATTTTCAGTCCAACATAAACATTTTCGTCATATTTTTTTACGACAGCCGACTTAATTCCTTCTTTAGGAATAAGTGCCGTGCCAAAATATTTATTTTGAAAGGAGGTCCATGCGACATCGCCACGGTGAACTTCTTCACTGGCAATATCTTCAGAGGGTGATTCCAACCTTTCATTATTTACGAAAGTTGTGGCGCCACTAAAAACTATATAATCCGTTTGGGATGTCACCTTCCCCCCCATTTCTGGGCCATATAACACGTTGTAGGTTAAGTTTTGAGAAGAAAAAGTTGGCGCATGAATTTGAGTGTTCACATCAACCATGAAATCGTTATAGCGAAAAATAAACTCGCGACTTACTTCTACACCAGAAGAGTGTACTAACTTCATCTCTAGTTTTCCCGTAGGTTGAGATTCGGAAAGCTCTAGGGATGTTATAGAGGCTTGGTAGTAGGCGTTTTGCAAGATATTGGTAACCTGGTTGTTACTGGATTCGAGTGCCAATGGGAGGATGCTGGTATCTTTGTGTTCGACAAGGTCGATAGGTTCCCCTTCGGCTGTTTTGTGTTGAGTGAGAAGTATGTTTTTAATCATTGCTCCCTTATTGGTAAAGATATAAGTAGCAAGACCGGTTGAAATTTTTATTGTCGTCTCTTCCCCTGGGAACTCTAACTTTCTAGCAGTTGCCGCAGGCGAGGTTTCTGGAGTTAGTTTAGAGGGGATTCCCGGTTTTCCGATTGGTGAGGTTTGTTGCGAAATCCCTGGACTGACTGATGAAGGTATATCAGCGAGTTGTTTTTCAAGCTCAACTTGAGAAGGGGGTGGTCCTTCTATCAAGGACATGATATACCCCCAGCCAATGAAAACACCGAGAGACAAAACAAAAGCAACCAGTAATCTATTTTCCAAGCGAACGACCTCCGTGCTATTTTAAAGGATCAGGGCCACCACTATGATAGGGATGGCATTTAAGTAATCGGATGAGTGAGAGTCCGAGAGCTTTAGGTACGTTATACTTCTCAAGCGCCTGCGCTGAATACTCAGAACAGGTGGGATAAAACCTGCAACCCGCAGGCAGAAACGGAGAAACTAACTTCTGGTACAGTCGGATGAGCCTGACAAGGAACTCATTAATCATAGTTCGAAGAAACATAAAGTATAAAAGTTCGAGTGTTGGAGATTAAAAGGAACGGTTTTTCGTACTAGACTACTTTTTTACAGGGAGGGACTGAAAAATTTTTTTCTCGATGACTGCAACAGGAAGTGAAACCAGATCCCTTCCGGATATGATTACAATATCCATGGCTGGTTCGATGCGACCTTTAATGTGGCGAAAAACTTCTCTTATTTTTCTTTTAGTAAGGTTGCGAGTCACTGCGTTCCCTATTTTTTTAGAAGCAATAATTCCCAATCTTTTCCTGTCTAGGCCATTAGGTAAAAAAAAGACAGTGCAAAAAGTTCCTGTACGGTATTTTTGACCCCGGTTCATTACCTGTTCAAATTGAGGCCTTTTAGCAAGGCGTTCCCATTTCCCAAACGAGAATTTCCTCATGTAATTAAACAGTTAAACGTTTACGTCCTTTGCGTCTACGGTTGGCAAGAATTCTTCGACCACCCGGAGATGAACTTCTTTTACGGAACCCGTGGGTTCGCTTTCTCTTGACATTTTTAGGTTGAAACGTCATTTTCATAGCTATACCTGACCCTTGTTAAATCGCAGTAATTCTGCAACCTGCTGATAAAAAAGAGATTTCTCTCTTTGTTTGTGATTAATGTGAGAATGTAAGAAAGAGATTATTTCACCGGTTTAGTTCCTTTGTCAAGTGATAAATCCCAGTCTTTAAAAGACTTGTTGGTTTTATGGCGAAGTGGAGGTGGAAAGTTATAATAAATTTTTTTGATTTGGTTTAATAGTTTTAGCAAGTACAAGAAAAACAATGATTAATATCAGTATTGCTAGGCTCTGCCCAAGATAGAGATCAAGTAAATTTTGTCAGAATGTCACGAAAGAAATTAACTAGATTCTCTTGCCTTGCGAATCTAAATAATTTCAGGGTAAAGTTTTTTCTCCTAAAAAAAACAGTATCTTTTTTCACTAGAGAAAATTTGCTAGAAGTGGGGAGTTCTCAAATATGATAAAAAAATTTTCTGAGACAACAGAACTGGTTGAATCGAATTTAAAAAAATACCAGTTAGCAGGGGTTAATTTTTTGGTTCTTAATGTGTTGTACATCATAATTGCTTGGTGGAAGATGCCATCGGTGGGTTTAGAAATGAGCAAGGTGGTATATGGTGGTTTCGTANTATTTTTTATTGTAGTTCTAATNCTAACCCCGTTAATTCTTCGTGGGAAAAGATTTCTAGTTCAAATATTGGCATTCATATATGGGGGTCGGATGTTTTTTTCTCTATATTTTTTGATAGGAGGAGACGCGTATCCCGCCGTTCCTTATTTGTTGCCATGTGTGGTGCTCACGTTTTATCTGTTAGGGCGGGCGGCTTGGGATTGGCCGTAGTCATTTTCCGAGTGGGTTTGACGCACTAGGTATTAGTGGAAATTTATTAAGCGAGGGAGCTTTTTAAAGACGGTTCATAAAATAAGTCACTAGAGTTATAAACCTTGGGCACACCTTTCGTAGGTGTGCTTTAACCATTAAAAAATGTAAGTCTTGTAATCACATGACGGATAAAATAGCCCCAGTTTTTGTAGACAGTTCCTCTCGCCTTCCTCTGCTAAACAATCATGGTCGAGGTTTTATGGGTCTTGAGAATTCCAGTTCCCCTGAGTTAGTTGAGCGCGTAAAAATTTTATTTGAGTATTTGAGTGAACGTCTGGGTTTTGTCAATTCNGCAGAAGGGAGGGAAAATCAGAAACATTTTAATTTATTGCTTCGNTCNATTTACCCAGAAGTAATGATTGACCTAGCTGATTTGGTTTATGCNCAACATGAGCGCCTTGCGGTGTATTTAAGCTTTGATCATATTAATATTAATCTCAAAAAGAATTTTTTTGGAAATGCTGATTCTCTACAAAAGTTGAATCAAAAAATGGCCCATCTGTTTTACCAGTTAGCAGTTACGATCGCTAAAAAGCCTATTTTAAGGTGTGACTCTGAAATTATTCGTTTGCTTAGTGAAAGCTATAGCTATTATTTGTACCAGACTAAAAACTTTCCATGGGAAGATCCTCCCCAACCTAAACTCTCAAACCTGCAACAGTCGGTATTGGATATCGCAACCGGTTTAGCAGGATTCAGCAGAATCTATTCTTGGCCAGAAAACTTTCCACAGTTGATGCTGTCTGATCGTGATCCTTTTATCATGAGTGGTTTGTCTCATTTTCTAGGGCTTACAGGAAAAAAAAATGTTGTTCTTGTGGAGGCAGATTTTCCCACGAAACCTCCACAAGGCATGAAGTTTGGTTTTATTATGGTTAATAAATTTTTGCATCACTTGCAAAGATTAGACAGAGTGAGTTTTTTAAAATGGTCCATGAGTGTATTGGATTCAGGTGGGGTGTTAGAGATTTTGGATACAGACCTAGAGCATTACATAGTTGAACAGTCCGATCAGNCTGAGTTTAAAAAAAAGCTAACAGTAGGATATTTGGAAACTTTGGTAGAAATAGAAAGGGATTATACGGATACTCTAAAGATTGATGTTCAAGGTGCGGGATTTCGAATAATCCATTTTGACTGTAGGAACTATTGCGATGAAACAGACGCGTTTAGCCAAAACCAAGGTGATATTCTTTCATTAAAATTTAAAGGGCTAGAAATTATTGCAGAAAAGTCAGCTTGAAAATATATGGAATGTTTTTTTATTTAAACTAATCAGTTTGTTTAAGTGAGCGTTTAATTGTTTTCCAGTTTCCTTGTATAGCTTTTTCCGCTTTTGTTTCCATGGCTCGGTATGTTTTTGCCATTTTTACTCCAAGCGGTGTTAGAGAAGCTCCCCCACCTTTTTTCCCTCCGGCAGAGCCCCTCACTAGATATGATTCAAAGGTTTTGTTCATAGTGTCAACAAGAGTCCAAGCCCGGCGATAGCTTAGTCCTAACTTCCGGGCAGCTTTAGAAATAGAACCAGATCGTTCAATTTCCTCCAAAAGGGCTACCTTGCCTGGGCCTAAAGCTATTTGATCCCCAGACAATACCCTNATGCGAGTTAGATATTTTAGTTTTTCTTTAGTTGCCAATGAGACTCTCGTTTAAAAAACTGTTTACGACTAGTCAAATTCCATAAACCGCTCTTCAGTTTCTAGCACTTGAATAACCATTGATATAAAGGGTGGTAGTTATATTTTTGCAATAGGACGATTATGAAAGACTTTTCTAGAAAATCTACCAAAAAAATAGCTGCATGGGTGTTTAACTGGGTTGGGTATGAGGATAAATTGTGTGACGGAATTAGTTATAATGTGCTATCGTAAAAGNAACGATACCGTCTTAAAGCTTACTTGGTCAGCCTTGCGGGCGGGNATCNAAAACTTTTAGGTTTTAAATAGAGCAGCTTTATTAATTACATTATGGAGGGAGGGACTATGAAAAGTTTTATTTGTGTGTTTGTTTTTGTAGCAATGGTTGCTTTTGTTGGATGTGCGACAACTGGTGGAGGTGCGGGAGGACCTACTGGAGAGTCTAAGTCTAAATTAAGCGAAGCAGATTTACAAAGAATGGGTATTACGCATGGTGGGTATGGCAATAGTAACTAATCTTAAGCTTTAGTTTGAACTGAAAATCCATTTCCTTTAAGTCTCAACGGAGTGGATTTTTAGTTTTTAGCTAGAAGTTTAAAAGAACCAATTATTTAGGTCTATGGATAAAACAAATCAGGATTTTAAAGTAGTCAAAAAATCAAACAAGCTAGGAAAAATGAGATCAGCTCCACTGAAATCAATATTTTGATTCAGTTGATTGCGAATAATAATACATGACATGCCGGCGGCTTTAGAGGCAGACAATCCTTTGAGTGCATCTTCGATTACAATGCATTTGGATGCGGAACATTGAAGTGCCTTGGCAGCATTTAAGAAAATTTCTGGATGGGGTTTTTCTTTCTTGGCAGACTCCTTGCCTAGAATTTTATCGAATAAATGTGCAACTCCAGCATTCTCGAGAATAGCACCGATGTCATGTTTCCATGAACCAGATGCAATTGCTACTGGGTAACTAGTTTTAAACAGCTCTATTATTTCAACAGATTCTGGGAATAATTTAATGTCTCCATTTTGGCAATACCTTGAATACACTTCAAATTTTTGTTGACGTAACTTAATTGGATCGATGTCTAGTTGAAGATTATGTCGGTCAATTTCTCCAGCAATGCCTTTCCCCTTAGATGTCCACTCTATCCAATACTCATTTTTATCAAGACTATGCCCATATCTTTGGAATACTTCGTTATAGGCTAGATAGTGGTAAGGTTCTGAGTCTGCAAGGAGGCCATCAAAATCAAAAATTACCCCGCTGCTTTTTTTTAGCAATAGTTTTGTTCTTGTGAGCAGGGAGGTTGCCATGGAAGAAGGCATAAGTAATTTTCTTGGAGTTAGCGGAGTATTTGCCCGAACCTATCGAATCTGACCCAACTATCTTCCGCATTCCAGGACCAGTAGATAACGAGAGCCTTGCCTTTAATTTTATTTATTTCGAGAAATCCCCAGAACCGGCTGTCCTGACTATTTTCTCTGTTGTCACCCATCATGAATAAATGCCCAGGGGGTACCACGATAGGCCCAAAATCATCTCTTGGAACAAGGCGAGCTTTTTGAGGCATCTCAGTATGTCGAGCATGTTTTTCATTAATGAGTTTTTCGTTGATAAAAACTTTTTGTTGCCGGACTTCTAGTAGGTCGCCCGGTATTCCGATAACTCGTTTAATAAAGTCTCTGTTTTCATTTTTGGGATATTTAAAAACAATAACATCTTCTCTATTGGGAGTTTTTTGAAATAACACGATGTCATCAAAAAGTTTTATGTTGAGAAATGGAATAATATTTGGAATATGAACTCCGTATGCGAATTTAGATACAAGAATGTGATCGCCGATCAGGAGAGTATTTTTCATGGATCCTGAAGGAATTTTGAACGCTTGAATAATAAAAGTACGGATAAATAATGCTAGCAAAAGGGCAATAAAAATCGCCTCCGCGTACTCCCGGAAAATACTTTTATTTTTTTTCTTAACGCTTGAATTGTTTTGGTTAGGGGGGTTATTTTCCATCGGTCCTTAAAACGGCTAAAAAAGCTTCTTGCGGGACTTCCACTCTGCCCACTAGTTTCATTTTCTTTTTGCCGGCCTTTTGTTTTTCCAGTAATTTTCGCTTACGAGTGATATCCCCGCCATAGCATTTTGCAAGAACATTTTTCCTTAGTGCCTTAACTGATTCGCGGGCAATGATTTTGCTTCCGATCGCAGCTTGTATCGCAACCTCAAACATTTGTCGGGGAATTTTTTCTTTAAGTTTTTTTGCTAATTCTCGTCCTTGATAAGGTGCCTTGTCAGTATGAATTATTAGAGATAGGGCATCAACCACCTCGCCATTTAAAAGAATATCTAGTTTAACCAGCTTTGAGGTGCGGAAATCGAGAAATTCGTAATCAAAAGATGCGTATCCTTGAGTAGTTGATTTAAGTTGATCGTAAAAGTCTAGTACGATTTCACTGAAAGGTAATTCGTATTGTAGCAATACGGTATTAGGATTCAAGTATTCCATCTTAATTTGAATTCCACGTCGATCACGTGCAAGAGACATTATTGTCCCAATGTACTGTTCAGGTGTAATGATTGTCCCCAATACATAAGGTTCTTTCATATGGTCCACGCTACGCATTTCTTTTAGTTTTGCTGGGTTATCTAGCATGATGGTTGACTGGTCAGCAGAATAAACTTTGTATGCTACGCTAGGTGCAGTGGTGAGCAGATCAACATTATATTCTCTTTCAAGTCGTTCACGGATGATCTCCATATGTAAAAGTCCAAGAAAGCCACAACGGAATCCGAATCCTAATGCTTGCGAAGACTCTGGTTCGTAGGTGAATGAGGAGTCGTTTAGTTTTAATTTTTTTAATGCGTCACGTAGCAGTTCGTACTGGTCTCCTGATATGGGATATAGTCCACTAAACACCATGGGCTTGGCTTCTTTGTACCCTAAAAGAGGTTTCTTTGTAGGGCGGTTTGATTCCGTTATGGTGTCGCCAATTTTTGTTTGATCCATTCCCTTGATTGCTGCGATCACATATCCCACCTCTCCTGCTTGTAGTGATTTGCTTTTCTTTTGTGAGGGGGTAAAGGTTCCTACTTCCTCTACATCAAACTCTGCGCCCGAGGCCATCAAGCGAATGCGCATACCAATTTTTAAACATCCTTCAACAACGCGAATCAATACAATTACTCCCCGGTAAGAATCATACCAAGCGTCAAATAAAAGAGCTTGGAGAGGTTTTTCACTGCTGCAGGTAGGCGCAGGAATAAACTTTACTACTGCTTTCATCACATCTTCGATGCCAAGTCCTTCTTTAGCGCTAGTTAATACAGCTTGATCCGATTCGATTTGTAAAACATCTTCCAACTGCTCTTTAACTGAGTCAGGGTCAGCACTAGGCAGATCTATTTTGTTAATAACGGGAATGATGGCAAGATTATTTTGCGTCGCAAGGTTTACATTAGCAATGGTTTGAGCCTGGATCCCTTGGGTTGCATCGACTATCAGTAGAACCCCCTCACAGGCGGCTAGACTGCGAGATACTTCATAGGCAAAATCTACATGCCCAGGAGTATCGATCATATTGAAGGTGTAGATTTCACCGTTTTCGTCTTTATATTTAAGGCAAACGGTTTGCGCCTTAATAGTAATTCCCCGTTCACGCTCTAGGTCCATGCTATCAAGAACCTGTTCCCTCATTTCCCTTTTTTGTAGTCCCCCTGTGGAAAGTATGAGTTGGTCGGCAAGGGTTGATTTGCCGTGGTCTATATGAGCTATGATGGAGAAATTACGTATTCGACTTTGAGTCATTAATTAAATTCTTTAATTAAATTCGTTTGCGTGTTCAAGGAAAATCGGATTATCCCGTCACATGGGATTTGTTGTTTACACGAGAAGGAAATTTCTTCATTGATTGGAGTATATTATTCCACTCATTGTATCTGGTTTTAATGGCTTCGTAGTCAGAGTCCCGATCTATATCCAGAGCGGCTCCCGGGTAAGGGACTTCTAGGCCCTTGAATCTCGTATTGAGTAGGCTAGATATGCAGTTTTCCATATCTTTTTTCGCAGTCCACTTTTTAAAGTATTTCACTGGTAACTTCCAACCGATTGATGCAAAAAACTGACATAATTGAAGTCCAATGTAACAACGGTAGTACTTAAGTTTAATTTTCCCAAGTAAATTGCGACCAAACAGCACAATTTTTTTAAAATCCCTCTGGTAACGATATTGGTACATTTTTTGTACATATTCTCTATTACCTATGCGCAGGGGTTTTACAGATGAAGATTGTTGATTCTATAGTTATTTTCTCTAAGGTGTAGATAAGCCATTTTGATTCCGGGCAAACTTCCCGTTGGGTAAAATTGTTTTAATGATTCCTCTGGGATTAGCCCTAGAATGTGATCATAATTGTTGGTGTCACTGTGTGAGATAAAATACTCTACTTCATGAGGTGTGAGCAAGGGGGAGTCGCAAGGGACGATTAAAACAGATTTATCTTTATTTTGCGAAACCTCCAAGTCAACCGTTAGTGAATCTTTTCCACGTGAAATTGTTTTTAAAAATGTTTGAAAAATATTTTCGTAAAGATTGGTTTGTTGTTCAATTAGGTGGATAGTTTTTGGTAGCAAAAGTCAACTCCTGAGTCGCCGAGAGTTTGCTTAAGTTTATTTTGAGACCCTACAATATATATATCTTTTATTGATTCGACTTGTTGTAATGCTTCAACAACATAACTAATAATGCATTTACCATTGATTTCTAGAAAGCTTTATGTTGATGGTACACTTTGTAGCTAGATTCTCCTTCTCCTGCTAACAGGATTGCATCATATTTTTCATCTGAATATTGGGTAGAGTCATTCATCAAGCGCGCAGGAATTAAAGTTTTTAGTTTGACTGACCATTGTATAACCTTTTTGTTATATTAGCCATCCACGATAGTGAAGTTTTTAGTTTTTCTTTTATGGTTAAACTGTTTCACCTCCAACTTATTTGGCAAAGACTGCGCTTTTTGATTCATGGGTACTTCGTTTACGGGAATTAGTAAATCGAATTAGTTTTATCCCTTGTGCTATTTCGTGAAAGAGTGGTATAGAAAACGACTTTACTGTGAAAATATTTTGGAGTTTATTTTTTGTAAACAGTAGTAGATTTAAAACCCATGATTCAAAATATCACTACAAACTTAAAAGTCACCCCACTGCTAGACCTTCACAGAGAACTAGGGGCAAAATTGGTTTCCTTTGCAGGGTGGAACATGCCCATTCAGTTTTCTGGAGTTATGAGTGAACATACTTGCGTTAGGGAAAAGGTAGGGTTGTTTGATGTCAGTCATATGGGAGAAATCGAAGTTAAAGGAAAAGAGGCTAAAAAGTTTTTACAATTTTTACTTTCGAATAATATGGAGAAAATGTTTGACGGGTCGATACTTTATAGCCTCATGTGTTATGAAACCGGTGGAGTGGTAGACGACTTACTGGTTTATCGATTTTCGGAAAACCATTATTTTCTCTGCGTCAACGCATCTAATTCTGCTAAGGATTACGAATGGATTGCGAGGCACGCATCTTCTTTCAATGTTAATATAAAAAATATAAGTTCCGAGACATCGCAGTTGGCATTGCAAGGGCCTGAAGCCAAAAACGTATTGCAGACCTTATGCGATGTTTCCTTGAATGACCTCCCTTATTATAATTTTAAAAAGGGTAGGGTGAATAATGTGGAGAGTATTATTTCTCGAACTGGATATACTGGAGAAGACGGGTTTGAATTGTACCTTTCTCCTGAAAAAGTTTCAGGGNTTTTTCGATTGCTCATGGAACAAGGCANTNCATATGGTATCCAACCAATTGGACTTGGTGCGCGAGACACTTTGCGTATAGAAATGGGATATCCTTTGTATGGGAATGAAATTGATGACAATCCTACGCCTTTAGACGCGGGGTTAGGTTGGGTTGTCAAGTTTGATAAAGGGGAATTTCTTGGTAGAGGACCTTTGTTAAAACAAAAGGAACAAGGAAGATCGAGGCGAAAGCTNGTGGGTGTGAAATTACTCACTCGCGGTGTTCCTAGAGCACATTATCAGGTATTGAAAAATGGTGAACCCGTGGGAGAGGTTACTAGTGGGACATTTTCGCCTACCTTGAACATGGGGGTAGGATTGTGTTATCTGTCAAGGGAATATTCTGATGTCGGTAATCATTTGGATATAAAAATTAGGGGCCAGTTGGTTTCTGCCGAAGTAGTCAAATTGCCATTTGTTCCTAGTCGCGTTAAAAAACAATGAACATTTTTATAAATAACTTTAAATTGATTAGAAGGGGGAATCATGAAAATCCCGAATGATCTTCATTACACGATTGAGCATGAGTGGATTCGGTTGAAAAATAACCGGGCTACTATCGGGATTACCGATTTCGCTCAAGGTCAACTGGGCGATGTTGTTTTCGTAGAACTTCCAGCAGAAGGGACAGAGCTTACAAAAGAAAACACATTTGGCGTGGTGGAATCCGTGAAAACAGTTTCTGATATTTATGTCCCTATGACAGGCAAGGTAGTGGCGGTCAATAAAGATCTGGAATCCCAGCCTGAACTGGTGAATAGTGACCCCTATGGTCAAGGGTGGATGATAGAAATAGAACTTTCCAACTCTAGTCCCGAACAGGGCTTACTGAGTGCGGATCAATACAGAGAACAGTGTAAAAGCCAGGAATGATAAGTTACTTACCGTATACATAATACTAAATTATGCGTTTCATCCCTCATACCGAACGAGATATTCGTGAGATGCTGGAGACTATTGGTGTCCAGGATGTAGCCCAACTGTTCGCAGGTATCCCTGACGATTTACAGTTGGGCAACAAACATCTTGACCTGCCAGCAGCCCTTTCTGAAAGTGAAGTTATCAGCGCGCTGCGTCAAATACAAATGCGAAACCCCGATACGGAAGAGATTTCGTCATTCCTTGGTGCAGGTGCGTATAGGCATTATAGCCCGGCTGTTGTAGGTAGTCTTATACAGCGAGGTGAGTTTTCTACTAGCTATACTCCCTATCAAGCTGAGGTCAGTCAGGGTACCCTTCAGGCTATTTTTGAATTCCAAACAATGATTGCCATGCTGACAGGAATGGATGTAGTCAACGCTTCTATGTACGATGGCGCGTCCGCACTTGCAGAGGCTATTCTTATGGCTAACCGGATAAACCAGCAAAAAGAATATCTGNTTGCTTCAGCGGTTCATCCCGAATANCGGCAGACCGCAGAGACTTATTTGAGGGGAACAGACAACCAACTGATAAGTGTTCCATACAGCTCAGATGGTAGAACTGACTTTGAGTTCATTAGAGCTAACCTGAGCGACAGAACTTCCGCGGTAGTATTACAAAGCCCGAATTTTTTTGGCATAGTGGAAGAGTATGAACAACTAAGTAGGGAATTAAAAGAGCAGAATACTTTGTTGATCGTTGTAGTGGCTGAACCACTTTCCCTTGGTATATTAAAACCACCAGGTGAAAGAGACGCAGACATTGTTGTTGGGGAAGCTCAATCGTTTGGGTTGCCAGTCTCCTATGGCGGGCCTTATGTCGGTTTTTTTGCAACGCGCGAAAAATTTATTAGACAAATGCCTGGTCGATTAGCTGGCGAAACTATAGATAGGAAAGGACGCAGATCATTTGTCCTTACACTTTCAACTCGAGAGCAATTTATTCGACGGGAACGAGCCACATCTAATATCTGTACCAATCAAGGATTGTGTATGTTAGCTGTTACTATTTATCTAGCGGTGATGGGCAAGCAAGGACTACGCGAATTGGCTTTGCTTAATTTGAGAAAAGCCGACTACCTTAAAAATAAACTATCCAAGGTGAAAGGGTTCTCGATCCGTTTTAACGCAGATACTTTTAATGAGATTGTTCTAAAATGTCCCAGGCCTGCTACTGAGATTAGAGACGCTTTACTGGAATATAAGATTATTGCTGGGCTTCCACTTGGTGACCATTATCAAGAACTTGCAGATAGTCTTCTGATTTGCGTTACAGAACTGAATGCAGTTGAAACTATAGATCGACTCGCCGAAAAATTGNGGACGGTTTAGGTGGGTAGCAGNTATAGCATCTGTGCCAATTCTTCTGCTGGGTAAGTGAAAATTTCTGAAAGAGTAGGGTGGTAATGAGGTAGTTTAGCTAGGTCATGCACCGTTCCTCTGAAATGCATTAGGGTAACCATCTGGTGAATTATTTCTCCAGCTTCAGGGCCAACCACATGTGCTCCAATAATTTCTCCGCTATCGGGAGAACATAATAGCTTTACATGACCATGAGTTTCTCCCAGGCATAATGACTTGCCATGATCGTCAAAAGGATACGTTGCCTTTAGATAAAGAATGTTTAACTTCTGGCATTCTTTTTCTGATAGACCGACGCTGGCCACAGGTGGATCGGTAAAAGTTATGCTGAGTTTTAATCTTTCGTCGAATTGACGTGTATCCTCTTGAGTTGCGTTATGTGCAGCTATTTCCCCCTGATCTATAGCAATATGAACAATTTCATGGAGACCATTGACATCACCTACTGCAAAGATATGAGGAACGTTTGTCCTCATCTCCTGGTCGACTACGATTCTTCCTTGATTTACATTAACCGAGGCCGCTGATAAATTTAGTCCATCAATATTTGGTTTTCTCCCGAGAGCCTGCAAAATTATACTTGCGTTTGCAGATTTTTCTTTACCCTCGTGTGAAAAGAAAACAGTGCTACCATGTCTGGATTTCTCAACTCGTAATAGCTTTGTCCCCGTATAGACTTCCATCCCTTCTTCTCGAAAACGCGTTTCGACTGGACACGCCAAGTCCTCATCTCCTTTCGAAAGAATATAATCGCTTCGTTGAACAAGAGTGGTTTGCGTTCCTATTCGACAAAAAAACTGGGCTAACTCAACGGCAACGGGCCCAGCTCCTAGAACGATCATGGATTCGGGTGTTTCTCTTAATTCCAGAACGTCATCGCTGGTGAGAAAACCAACCTTAGCCAAGCCTGGAATAGGAAACTCTGCCGTCGTAGAGCCGGTAGCTACGATAAAGTTTTTTGCTGATAACACCCGGTTGCCCACTTTAAGCTTATGTGGGGAGAGAAATGAGGCGTGTTCTTCAATTAGTGTGAATTTTGGATCATTCAATTGCTCGACGCGGTAGCTGGCAAACTCATTGATCAGTCGGATTTTGCGATCATTGATCAATGAGAGATCGGCTGAGGGGTTTGAAACCGAGAGACCAAATTCTTTGGCTCGATGCATAAGAGCAAGAACATCTGACGATCGGAGGATGGTCTTGGTTGGCATACAGCCACGAAGAATACAAAGCCCGCCAAGCGGGCCTTTGTCGACAATGGCAACTTTGGCTCCTTTAGATTGGGCTGTGTTGGCAGCGGCGTATCCAGCGGAACCTCCACCGACAACAACTACATCAAAGCAGTCCATGAGTCATTAAACTTAAAGTGTTTGACATTCCTCAGCGGTAAGATTGAATTCCTTAAAACAATCTTTGAGAAGGCTTTTAGCATTGTTAGTCATAAACTCATCACCGGTTTTTTCAAACATTTCAACAGCTTTCAGCAGGTGATGAATTGTTTCTTTTCCCCGCTTGAGTGAATAAGATAGCATCGCAAGATTGCTGTGTGCCTTGGCAAATTCTGGGTTCAAACGGATTGCCTCATTGTAATGCTGGAATGCATCGTCTATTTCTCCAATTAGATTGCAAACGACAGCAAGGCTGTAGTGGACCATTGGCGATTCTGGTTTCAAGCGCAGGGCTTCCCTGAAGTGGCGCGCCGCTTCAATATTCATGGGGAGTTTTCCATAACGTATTCCTAGGTTAAATTGAGCTAAGAAATGATCTGGGTCAACTTCGATGGCGTTTTTATAGGAGTCGAGACAGGTTCTCGGGTCACCAAGTTTGCTAGCGGCAAGTCCTTCCTGAAACCATTGTTCAGCCGATTTTTTTGGTTCTATATTTGTTGTCATATTATTTTGCACTCGTTAAAAATCAAGAATTATAAAATAAAATTATTTAAATACGGGTCTGTATCTGGTTATAGATTAGGAGTTATGCTACCTTATTACTATCCGTGCGACAAGAGGGACTGCCTCCTGGCTAAATATTAATAATTTAGGACATGTTTTTATGCCGGCAGAAGTAGGGACAGATGAAGAACGTGTTATGCTTGGGAAGTGGATCCAAAAAGGTCAGGGCCTTATCGTTGGGGGCTCTCCTTTAGGTGGTGCTTATCTGGATCCTAATATTGAGCGCCCAAAGGATACTCAAGAAAAATCTAAAGAATACGTCAAGTTTGACCACCATGCAGCGGAAGAGTTGCCTCACCTAAAAGGACGGTTTCGATACGAGTTAGAAAAATATTACCGAGATCGATACGGTCCCTACCTACCAAAAGATTAAATATCCCTTCATGTCTAAGGTTAAAATATCAGAATTAAAAGACGCTCCCTCAGAGGGGTCGGGNAAACAAATCAACCTCACCCACCCATTTACTGAGACGAAGTATGTCTTGGCAATATTTTGTGT
>JGI26256J51712_1000602_pt1 | contig 14837 bp, 9 predicted proteins | sample SaaInlV_150m_DNA_FD_51712 | JGI IMG/M metagenome (IMG submission 51712) | reverse complement strand
GTTCTGCTTGCTGAAGCAAACTTGCCTTATGACATAGTTTTTGAAATGGACGAAATTAATTCAGAGTTTAAAGCTACTGATGTGGTGCTGGTCATAGGCGCCAATGATATTGTCAATCCAGGAGCACTGGATGATGAATCAAGTCCGATTTTTGGTATGCCTGTCCTGGAAGTCTGGGACGCCAAAACTGTGATAGTACTCAAACGCACAATGGCCACCGGATATTCAGGGGTAGGAAATCCACTTTATTTCAGGGGAAATACCTGGATGTTATTTGGAGACGCAAAAGAAAGTCTGAACAAGGTGTCCGCTCTCCTGAATTAGTTCCATGCAAAATTATTCCGAAATCTCTTTCAACTCAGAACTATTAGATAATCTCCAGCTAATATGTGCTGCCTGAATTATGTGCTTTTATGAATTAAGTACGGAATACTTTTTGGAATAGCTAGAAAGTTTAATTCAATAGTTGCCTTTAGATTTCAGCACTAATTTTTTTCTATAACAGTAAAAGCATGCACGTAATCCATACGGTGTAGTTCTGGTGATTNCTGCACCTGATCCTGGTAGCTCTGGTAGTAATCGTGAATGATTTGTTGTCTCTCTTCCAATGGTCTTTGAGCATCNAGTGCTCCGAAAAATATACTTTCATTCCAACTCCTGATTGTAGGAATATATTCTTCTGCAAAACGCTTAGCATNCTGGTGTTCCTTAAAGGCTTCTGCGAAGGGACACGGNGTTATATGTGTCTCAATCTTCTTGAGCCTTAAACCNGCCTGATAAACNGGNTTTTCAGTATTTTTCAAGGGAGCNCTAAACTCCTCAACAGTATTATAATATTGAGGTAATGTCATTTTTTGATATTCATGCTCTCTTATCAGTCCTTGATCCATAAAATTCCGCCATAGCTGAGCGAAATTGCTGAACATGTTCACTCCAGTTGTGTTACCCAGATACTTCCCATTTTCATCACGACAAAAATTAAGCAAAACCAATTGACCTCCGGATCTCAATTCACGTGCTCGGTGCAGTAAAATGGATTCCCAGTCTTTTTTACCTTGTGCAGCAAAATTAAGATACTGTTCACCCTCTGCACCAACCATGTGAACGTGCTCGCTTAGATCACAGGGCTTGCTGCTCAGCCAATGCATTGCGGTTGCAGAGAAACCAAAATCCAAAGTGTTGTCAGGTAGAATCTGTTTGTAGAAGGAGTTAGCAGAAAAAAGAGGGTAAACGTTTTTAGTACGTTCCAGGTAACTGCTAAAATGTCCTAAACCCAAGACAGTGTTTACCAGTCCATTAAAATCGTTTTTTGGTTGATCTGCATAGACGATGTTAATGTTTATTCCAGGTGCAGTTTTTTGAATGGAATGGATGAATTTTTCAACCATCTTAAGCGACGTTCCTCCATCAGCAGTTCCCATGTCTGAGAAAGTGAAACAATCCTGATTCTTGGGTAATTTCATTGAATCAAGTGCTTCCAACAAAAGTGGAGTGGCAGTGTTAATTACATCTTCTGCTCCTCTGGTGATCAGAGAATATTCTCCACCGCCAGACATAGTTATGTTCTGGAGTGCTTCAGTTTGACTGGACATAGGCTAAAATTTAAAAGTTTGCTTAAAAACCAATAGTTTTAAAAGAACAAAGAAATATCTTCATGCGAAGATTTACAGGCAGAAACATATTTTCCATGCTCCAAACTTAGTTTTTTCTGCAGTCTCAAACCGATTGAATCCTTGAGTAGGATTTCATAATTTTCCAGTGGTTGGGAGAGTTCTTTGACAGCACGTTGGCGCCATTCAATTTCTTGATAAAAGATAGTCATTCCGAGTTGCCACTGTTTCATAGCTTTTTCAGGATTGGGTTTCTTTCCTTTTAATGCACGGCGGGCTTTTGAAAATTTTGATTTAATAGGACTCGCGCCGGCGATGCTTCCAAGGTTGGAGCCAATCTCCTTGATACGTTTCATGGCAATATCAGGTTGTTCATCTTCAATAATATCTTTAATGGATTTGAGTTGATTTTCCATTTCAAGCAACTTAGGAGTCTGATCCAGAATTGCAATGATTTGAATCAAAGGTTCATACGCACTATCAGAATTGCTACGATATTTCAGTCTTGAAACACGTGCTTCGTTTTTGATTAACTTGAATTTAGCTCTTTCAGTTTCCCACTCCGGTGGAATCGTATTGCGCAGTTCTGTTATCATCTGCTCAAAAGTTTCGATGCTATTGCTGATTTCCTTAAAAACTAAAGGACCTGAATCCTCTCCATTACGTTCAAGTCTCGTTTTTCTCTGTTTGAGTTCGAAGATGTCAATTTCTATTTTTCTGATTTCAGCCTGTATTTTTCTCACCTCGTGATGCAGATCTTCATAACTTATGATGAATTGTTCAAATTGGCCGTCATTTTTATTAATATCGTCAATAAGATTAAACGTTGCTAAAACCTGTTGTTGTGAAGTAGACAGTGTTTTTTGGTATTTTTCTGGGAGATAGTCAATATTCACTTTGCTCAAAGAATCAACACCTGCACGAATCTCGTTTTCATGTTCTGCATAATATGGAAATATGATCTCCTCAATACACTGCTGAAGTTTTGGATTGATTGGAGGAGGAGCATTCTCTGAAGTTAGATATGTCCGGTTCGGTAAATAATTGACCAAAGGTGGAAAGTAGCCCGCAATTCCAAGCCCAATTAGTTGCAATATAATGAAGGCCACTACTCCACGATAAATGTGAATGGTTTTCACCTCAGGCGGTGACACTCCTCTCAAGTAAAATAACGCAAACCCAAACGGAGGTGTGAGAAAGGATGTTTGCAGGTTCATGCCGATCATCACACCCAGCCAGACTGCAGTGATGTTAGCAGATGGGTCAGCAAGTAATATTGGTGCTACAAGCGGCACAACTACTACAGATATTTCAATAAAATCGAGGAAAAATCCTAAAAAGAAAATAACAGCCATGACCACCATAAACTGGGCCCAGAAACCACCTGGTACACTGGTCAGGAATTCCTTAACCAGTTCTTCACCTCCAAATCCTCTGAAGGCCGAAGTCAACATAGCTGCTCCTATAAGGATTATGAAGACCATCGAAGTTGTTTTAGAGGTTTCAAGCATGACCCCTCTTAGTGTATTTTCTATACGGTAAGTTCTCCAGGCACTCCAGAAAACTGAAATTAATAAACCNATAACTGCNATAGTTGCAAAGANCATTGCANTTGCTTCTTCAGAATTACGAATGTTTTTGACATTTAATTCGTACAGACTGAGGATGAAAATGATTGTAGTTGTTGAAACAACTGCGAGAATTGCAGGATAGAAGGAACTTTTTTGGCCTTCAGTCAGCCGATAACCACCCATAATCATGGCACCAACTGCACCAATTGCTCCTGCCTGGTTGACAGTAGCAATTCCCATGATGATAGAACCCAAAACCGTAAAAATTAAGGTGAGTGGCGGAACAAGTGCCATCAACACTTTCAATAAGAACTTACTGTCGATTTTTCCTTCATAAGGAACCGGTGGTGCTGATTCTGGTTTTAGCAGAGCGGAAATAAGAATGTATGACATGTACAGACCAACCAGTACCAGTCCCGGCAGGAATGCTCCAACAAACATGTCTCCAGCACTGGCAGAAACCACATCGAATTCNGAGGGCATCATGGTTTCACCAGTGGTTAGTTTATATTCAGCAATACGGGCTGTGTTGGCAATTTCTGCTGCACTGGAAAGCTGATCTGCCAGAATGATCAATACTATGGACGGCGGAATTATTTGACCCAGTGTTCCGGAAGCGCAAATAGTTCCTGTAGCAAGAGGTTTGGAATAATTGTGTTCCAGCATAGCTGGAAGAGAAATGAGACCCATGGCAATCACTGTAGCACCTACAATACCAGTTGTGGCTGCAAGTAAGGCACCGACAAAAACTACTGAAATCCCAAGACCACCTGGAATAGGACCAAATAACTGAGCCATTGAGACGAGTAGGTCTTCTGCAATTTTGGAACGCTGAAGCATTATTCCCATGAAAACGAAGAGTGGTATGGCAATCAGCGTGTCNCGTTCAACATCCCAATAGAGACTACGGAAATTAGTCACTCCTGATGTCAGCCACTCGATAGGTCCATCATGGGTAAAGTAAGCTGAAGGATTGCCTTCAACTATAAAACCTGTCAGTGCAGCCATTCCAATACTAAGAATTGCAGCACCCGGTAAAGAAAAGGCAACAGGGAAACCTGAGGTGAGAGCGAACACCATCAGCAGAACTAGCACTAAAAGAAAAAAAACTTCCATGAAAAATATGTTTGTTAAATCAGGTGTTTATTGAAGGTTGTCGTTCTTGAGGAATACTTTCTCCGAGCAATTCTGCAGAATTACGCAGGAAATATCCCATAAACTGAACGAGCATCGATACAGCAAAAACGACAAGATAACCGACCATCAGATATTTTACATACATTCCGAAACCCTGTTGGTATACCTCGAATACAAGTAAAGGTCCATTGAGACTGCTACCTCTAACCCACATTCCGGTTGAAAGAATAACCCAGCAAAGAGGAAGTCCCAAAATGACACAGCCGACTGCATTTGAAAGTGCCTTGGTTTTTGATTTGAATCTTGAATAAAATACATCCACTCGTACATGTCCTTCGGTTATTAATGCGTATGAACTGGAAAAAAGGAAAAGTGCTGCATACCACATTCTTACCAAGTCGCCCATGAAAGCCTGCTCATAGGAATATACGAAACGTGAAATAACAATCTGAAACTCTGCAATCACCACCAAAAACGCAAGCCATGTGAAGCCAAGACCTCTGACAAAATATGCAATTACGAAACTTAAGATAATGAGTGGATAGTGTACATAAGTACCTCGAACAACTGGTCGTCCCAGCTCAATCGCCATTGAGTTTCCTAACATTGAATTCAGAAAACCTTCTACACGGAGAAAAGAAATTGTGATGTCAACAAAACCAACTAGCAAAACTGCCCAGAAACAGGCTCTTGTTAGGTAGGCAGCAAATCTTCTTAAGATATCTGCGTCTTCAAGAAGTGTTCGTTTTGGGGTTTTTAAAACAAACAGGCAAACAGCGCTTAACATTGAGACAAGAGCAAAGCTTTGAATCCATCCTAAAGTCAAAGCGTTACTGTCAAGAGGCTTCCTGAGAGGTGATATGCCAAACATCTCATGATGTGCAAAAAAATTCCAGAGACCTGGCCAGCCTCTCCAGAAAATTAGATAGTTGTTGAACAAAAAAAGCATTGTCAAGCTTACCATGGACCATGCAAAAACTCTAAGCAGACCAGGTGTCACAAGACTGTTGTGGCTGTTGTCAGTCAATTTTTAGCTATATTCTGAAAGGCTCAAACTAAATGGTTTAACTTGAGCATCAAGTTTCTTAAAAAAACCTCATTTTAAGATAAATATTGAGGAGCTGATAAAGAACCAAACCGGAAGTGGTTTTAATGAAGACGGCGTCCAGTTTGAAACACCGTCTTCAGATTTTGATCAAGTCTAAATTACGAAATACCAAGCACACGGTTACGCTGTGTGAGATATTCCTGATCGGAAATGTTCATCCATTTACCAACATCTTTACGTGTAGCAGCAAAGCTTTCATGGATANTNTTAGCCATAGTGCTGTGTTGTCGTACTTCATCAAAGACCTCTTCTGCTGCTTCGCCGAAACTATCATAAATATCGTCATTGAATCGTTTCAGCTTAACACCCTGCTCACGAATCAGTTTGTCTAAAGCGGAACCATTCTTCGCATTGTATTCAGACATCATGATATCATTTTCTGTGTGAGCTGCTGCTTTGATGGTTATTTGGTCAGAATTTGAAAGACCTTCCCACCATGATTTGTTCATGCCTAGAGATAGCATGGCTGCAGGCTCGTGCATTCCTGGGTAGTAGTAGTACTTGGCAGCTTCATAAAATTTCATATAAGCATCATTCCAAGGACCAACCCATTCGGTAGCATCGATTGCACCAGAAATCAGGTTTTCATAAATTTGACCTCCAGGAAGTGAAACAGGTGATACGCCAAGTTTGGCCATTACGTCTCCACCCAAACCAGGAATTCTCATTTTAAGTCCCTTGAGGTCGTCGACAGAGTTAATTTCTTTGCGAAACCAACCACCCATTTGTACACCTGTGTTTCCACATGGCAGACATTTAAGTCCAAAAGTTCCAGCCAGTTTATCCCAAAGTTCCTGACCTCCACCAAAGTTAATCCAAGCATTAATTTCACTGAAAACAAAACCAAACGGAACTGCGGTGAAATAGGCCCATCCAGGATGTTTACCTTTCCAATAATAATCTGCTGCGTGATACATTTGCGCGTTACCGGAAGCAACTTCACCAAATGAGTCAAATGGCTTCACTCTTTCACCTGCGGCATAGTACTTGACTTGCATCCGTCCGTCCGTCATGTCAGACAGTCTTTTAGCAAATCGCTGGGCTCCAGTACCAAGTCCAGGGAAATCACGTGGCCAAGTAGAGACCATCGCAATCTCAACACGTTTTTGAGCAATTGCCGGTGCTGGGAATGTTGAAGCTGCAACTGCAGTTACACCACCAGCAACGGCGGCGCCTTTAATAAATTTTCTACGATTCATACGGACCTTTACAAATAGTTTTGAAAAATATACCAAGGCAGCAAATTCTTCAATGATCATTGCTGTCATGTTTCGTATTTCTCCTTTATGGAAAAACACTGGAAAACCGTGAAGCTACAGATTGTGTGATTTGATGTCAAGCTATTAAATGATTATTTTAAATAACTGGAGTTTTATTTGCTTATGGTTATCTTAGATTTAGCTAAAAGATATAATGTTTTTCGCTTATCTTAATAGTCAGTCAAAATAATATTATCTAAAACAATAAAGTGATTGTGAATTTAGTCAAAAAATTAATATTTCGTCTGTTTCCTTTACTTGTTGGTCTTTTAATTCCTTTCTCAGCTTTGGGAGTTTCCAGTTTAGGATGTTTAGGTGCTACTGTAGCGGAATATCTGATTCCTGGACTGGGATATGGAGTTCTAGGTCATTACGACAAAATGCTTGTTTTAGGCGGTTCACGCTGGATGGCGATTAACAAGTATTTGACATATTCAAGCAGTGCAGATTATGAAAAATACTATAATAAAATTTATAAAGAGACTGAATTAACAGATGACGAAAACCAACATGATTATTTTTACTCAAGAGAAACGTATTTTGCAAATGCATATTTAAGCATGTACGGCAACCTTACTTTCGCGACTTTTTATGATCTTTACGAAACAGGTTGTGAAAAAAACACTGAGACTTTTGGAATGATGCTGGCTCCTTTTCAGGTTTGGGAATTTGCAGACGAGTTGACTTTCTGGGGGCCGACAATTTGGGCTTCTACAGTTTCTCTTGATACTAATTTATTGACGTACCATGTGGATTCGGATTTGAGCAAAACAGAAATGATAAACACATCATTTCTGCAGTATCAGTTGGTCGGAGTGGGTGAGGAAATGCTCTTTCGAGGCGTGATACAGCAATCTTTATTTAAACTATATTCAACCGGACTCAGCAAAGGACTCTCACGCTGGGGAAGTATCCTAACTGCAAGTGCAATTTTTGGTGCAGCACATAATGGAGCAGGGTTCAGCGCGACTCCGGGCATTGCATTTGCGGCCGGAATGTATTTAGGCTGGGTTTACCATCCTGCAGATGGTGATTTTGATCTTACACAACCCATCGCTATCCATGCATGGTGGGATACAATACTTCAGCACCGTAGACTTCAAGGTGCAAATTATGTTGAACGCAAGGATGGTGAAAATGCCTTGAACTATCCTCTTAAAAGCGAACGAATATATCCCTTGTTCGGTTTTAACTACCATTTCTAAATTTACTTAAAAAATTTACTCCTCCTGTGCTTTGCCTCCAATCTAAGCCTGAAAACTACAGTTTAGTGCCTCAAAAAAATATTCCACAAAAAGCATTAAAGTTCCTGATTAAAATGTCGATAAGAAAGACAATGGAAATCCTCTCCTGGGACGAATGTACACAGGATTAGGAGAATATTCGGTTCTCCTATCTTAAATTGTCCTGGATGAGATTCCGTACTAATTGAACTCCCTCATCGTCAAGATTGACTTTGTAACAGAGCTTTGAAAACCTTTGTTCCGGGAGTATCATTGTTCTTAGAAAATTTAAAAGTGATATGCAGATTTGCATTATTAACTGAAAGTATTATCTTTTCCTTAATTGGAAAGACTGAATTAGCGTGATTAAGTTGTCAATGTTCTTAATTTAGAGATTGTTGTTATTGAACTAGATGTCTTTAAATTCACTGAGATAACTGTTTCCAATGTGCTTTTGAACTTAATTTCTAAGCACAGTAGAGGAAACTCTGTCAAATGTCATCATTTGATGTCAGGTATTTGGTATTGTAATCAGAAAACAATATTTGTCTGCGCGCTAACTGCTATTCAATTGAACGTAGAGCTGTGCTCTGCGCTTTTTCCTGGTACTTTGGAGTTTGATCTCTAAGTGACAGAAGAAGGCTGGTTTACGTCTGCTGTGTTTTGAGTCAGTAGATTTTGAGACTGTTTCAAAATAATTAGCAAATTCGCTTACTGGTTCATAAGAATTAAGCCTAAGTTGGTATTACGTGTTATGAAGGGAGTTGTGTGCTCTCTTGATAAAACGTAGCATCGAGTTACGTCAAATATTAGACTTTCTCTTCAGCATTTATTTCTTAATGCTGACAGGGCGAATTGTTGCTTGTAGAGGTTCAATTTGAATCTGCTGGGTGATTGTTCGTGTGTTGAAGAAAGTGTAACTCTAAACTTATAGAAGACGTTAGTTTGCGAATGCAGTGACGTTTATCTGCGCATTATGTTCCCGTTTCAGCGGAAGAGTGAGGTGCTGTGTCTAATAAACCTGCATTAGTAATTTAGCCCGAAAATAGCGGCTGAAATGTACTTGTAAAATAAAGTAGTTATAAAATTCTTTCATAAAATAAAACAATAAGTTAGTGCAACGTAAAATGTAATAAAAATATTATATTTAGTACAAATAACAATATTAAATTGTTTATAACTTTGGTCAAGTGTTTTTGACCGAATATTAACTCTCTAGTTAAGGAGGATGCCATGCGTGTCAACCATAATACTGCCTCAATGAGTTCATTGCGGTATTTGAACAGAACCATAGAAGACACGAATAACAATCTGAAGCGTTTGTCTTCAGGTTTACGAATTAACTCAGCTGCAGACGGCCCAGCTGATCTGATGATTTCGGAGCAGATGCGTACACAGATATCTGGATTGAACCAGGCAGTTAAAAACTCCGAAACCTCCATTTCAATGGTGCAGACCGCAGAAGGGGTATTGAGTGAGGTGAGTTCAATGTTAATCAGTATGCGTCAGTTAGCATTACATGCCGCCAATGATGGAGTTGCAGATGAGCAGATCCTCCAGGCAGACCAGATGGAAGTTGAAAACATTCTTTCAACAATTGATAAGATTGCAGGTTTAACTCAATTTGGCACAAGAGTTCTTTTTGACGGCAGTAATGAAGTCAACGGTGTGGCAATTGGTGACGGATTAACTTTTGTTGGTGCAACTGCACTTACCCAACAGTCACCTACTAAGCAGGGCTATACAATTGATATAGAACAGGTAGCTATGCGCCCTGAAGTTGTGGCAGCCAGGGGAATCTCATTGGAAGAAATAGAAAACGGTGTTTCATTTGTCTTAAAAGAAAATAACAGAGTCATGAAAATGGACACCGATGAAGAGCAAAACCTGAAAGAAAACATCCAACAAGTACTTGCTAATTACCATCGCAAATCGCCTGCTTTTACGAGAGATACGACAGAAGCAAAGCTGCGGGATATAGTAGCAACTGCCTTACAGATCAAAGCAGATGAAAACGGTCTTGACGTAGAAATATCGATCAATGACCTTGGTATGTTGACGGTCAAACATAAACAGTATGGCAGCAAACCGACTTTTGGAATATCTACAAATATACAGGGACTATTTGGTGAAGAAGTAGGGACTATCAAGCTTTCTGAAAGGGGGCAGGATGTTTCTGGTTATATAGGAGGTGACATTGCTCTGGGAGACGGTCAGTTTTTACATGGTGCAAAAGGAACTCCGACAGAAGGAATTGTCGTTCAATATGACAAGGAACTTGGTCATCGACTGGTGGAAATAAAAGATGAACAGGGCCGTGTAATTGGGCAGAAAATCGTGCAAGAAACTAATGAGGAACTGGTAGGCAAAGATGTAGAAGGATATGTACACATCACACAAAATTCAGTTGTTTATCAAATTGGCGCAAATCACAAGCAAACAGTAGCATTTTCTTTTGGTGATCTGCGTAGTGAACAAATAGCACGGGGAGTAACAAACAAGAGTCAATTTAGAAGTTTGGCGGATATAGACCTCACAAACAATGCGGGAGCACAAGATTCGATTAAACTGATTGACAACGCGATTATGGAAATTGGAGTTCTCAGAGGTAACCTCGGTTCGTTCCAGAAAAATTCGCTGGAATCAAACTTACGTAATTTAAGAGTCTCAAGCGAAAATTTGACAAATGCTGAATCAGTCATCCGTGACTCTGATATGGCTGCGGAAATGAGTGATTTTACGAAAAATCAAATTTTGATTGCTTCCGGAACCGCGATGGCCGCACAGGCAAATCAAATTCCGAAATCGGTCCTGCAGCTTCTCGGAAGCGCGACTAAGTAAAAGATTTAAGGCTCAAGATTCCAGATTTAAGGTTAAAGGTCTTGTTACCTAGCCCTTATCCGGTTTTTTGAGCCTTGCCGACTATAACTATAAAAAAGAATTATTCATCAAGCTGCTGTCATCAGGACGAAAGCTTTGTGAATCATTTTTTTAAATATTTTAATTAATTTTAGTTTTGTCCCTGGGTGGAGAAACGAGGTGTATTTGTATGCTGAGTTTCTCTCCAGAGAACAGTTTAACAAAAGAGGGATTATGTCTATTAATATTGGTGCAAACACAGCTTCGACGATGAGATCGTTGAGCGAGCAAGGTACATTCAGGAATTCAATGTACCAGCAGGGTGAGGAGAAGAAAGAAAGAAAACCAACTCCCGCGCCCTTGACCGTTATCAAGGATGACTTACCGGATCAAGTTATGAAAAATGAAAAGATCAGGGTGCAGTCAGCAGTATTACAAAGTGAGATTTCTCATGTTGAGGAAGATATGTCAATTGTACAAACAATAGCAAGAGCACTATCACATGTCGAAAAGTCTCTGCTTGAAATGAATGAACTGCTTGTTTTAGTAAGCAATGAAACGGAATTCAACAGTGCTGTCAGGTTGGCTGACCAGACAGAGCTTGAACAGTTGATTAATCAAATAAACAAAGTCGCAGTTGAAACAAGTTATGGTCAGCATGCACTCTTGGACGGTAGTCACGGGGTGCGTGGAGTCGCGACTGGGAAATTTCTGGAATTTGTTGGTATGAATGCCGATTCAAAAACATCGCCGCTGAGCGGTTATCAAATATTAGTTACAGAAGTGGCTAGCAGAGCGGAACTACAAGGTGTACGTCCCTTTACTCAAGCAATGGTAGATAATGAAGAATCATTGATCTTTGAAGAAGGTGGGATAGCTAACCGCTTCGTAACTCAGAAAGGCGTAAGTGTTTCAAACACATTTAAACGTCTTTCAAGTTGGTTTTCTGAAAGAGAAATACCGCTTGAAATTATTTTAAATTCGAGTCAACTTCTGCATTTCAGACATCTGCAATATGGAAGCTCACACAGTTTTGGTGCATCAAGTTATACACCAGGGCTTATTTCACCGGAAAGTCAGCGGATTACTCTTTCAAAACCGGGACTGGATGTTAAAGGTTTTATCAACGCTATCCCAAGTTTTGGGCACGGTCAGTTTTTAAGTGCACCTGCTGATGCAGACGGAATAGGTAAATTGACAGTCAGGTATTCAGGAACAGAGCTGCCTGCTGATAATATTGCCGGCACTGTTTCTGTGTCGCAGAACGGATTTCAATTTCAACTTGGAAATCCTGTACCGCATATAGAACAGCTGAGCCTTGGAAGTATTCACGCTGTTGAACTGGGTAGGGAAACAGAAAATGTTTCCGGTTTTCAGTCATTACAGGAAATCGATATTCGAACTGGACAGAGAGTCAAAGATGCGATGTGTGTGCTCGAAAAAAGCTTTGCAGAAGTCTCTGCCGTAAAAGACAGAGTTGAAAAGGTTTGTGGTAAAACTTTAAAAACAAGTTTGCTGCATCTGCAACAGGAACATAGCAATTTGATCGTTTCCCGGCCTAATCTGGAAAACAGCAGTAAAGCACAGGCTTTTGCAGAAATGACAAAAAAAATAATTACAGAAAATGCAGGACGTTCTTCAATGGCACAGGCACACCAAAATTCGAAAACAGTGCTTACTCTATTGAAGTAACATGCAATAACTGAAAAAGATTTAAATTCTGTCTGAGCAGCAACTGCTTTGTAATTCTTATAAGGATCCTAATAAGAATCAGACATGTGTTTATAAAAAATGTAATAAAAAGAATATTAAAATTACAAATTGTAAATAACAATCTGACTTCATTCTTCAAACAGTGTCAGGAAAGAGAATAATCATTGGTTGGTGTGGGAACCTGCTGATGAGTCGTTATTTACAACAATCAGCTGAAGTCAAAGCCAGGAAGGCTGCGATCAGGCAGATTTAGTATACGTTCATCAACAATCAAACTGAATAAGAGGAATCATGCCTTTAAGGATAAATCACAATATCGCTGCGATTAATTCGCACAGGAACCTGATAAAGAACACTGAGGTTCAAAACAAAAACTTAGAACGGCTTTCGTCAGGGTTGAAAATCAACCGCGGTGCCGATTCTCCTGCAGGCCTGATCATCTCAGAACGGATGAGGGCACAAATTGCGGGACTTCGACAAGCCATAGACAATTCAGAAACTGGAATTACGATGTTACAAACTGCTGAAGGAGCTTTGGAAGAAGTTAACCGGACTTTGATTAATGCCCGGCAACTTGCGATTAGTTCTGCTAACGAAGCCGTGAATGATGAAGCAATGCTGGCCGCAAATCAACAGGAATTTGATGATTCTCTTCGCGCAATTGACAGAATTGCGAGTATCTCAAATTACGGAACAAAAGCTATTTTGGACGGCAGCATGGGTGCAAACGGAGTTAGCTCAGGAGATAACTTAGAATTTATCAGTGCATCTGAAAAAACAAAATCATCTCCGGTTGGTGGTTATGAGGTGGATATTAAGGTGGCAGCTACCCATTCAACAGTCACAGCTAAAGTCGCTTTGACAAAAGGCGTGATTGACTCCGGAGAACAGTTGACTTTTTCAGAAGGCGGAAAAACATTAAATTTTCAGACAATTGCAGGAGAGAGTGTTGAAACTACGATGAATCGTCTTGAAAAGGCGGTAATTGCTTCAGGTATGAAGATTAAGATGCTCCGGATGCCCGGAAGTGCGTCTACTCCGGATGCACCGCAATTTTGAAATTCGAGCATCAAGAGTTTGGCAGTCAGCATTCATTTCAAGTCGGCAGCAAAACATCAGGTGTTTTGTCAGCTCAAGCAAATGTTCCGGACACAGTAAAAAATGGTTTAAATGTAGCGGGTTATATCGGTGGAGAACTTGGAATAGGGAAAGGTCAGGTCTTGACAGGAAGTCTGCCTTCTAAAGTTTCCGGATTGAAAATTCGCTATACCGGAGAGCAAGCTCCGCCTTTAGGAAAAAGTGCAGGTTCGGTTACTCTTTCTCAGAACTCACTGGTTTTTCATATAGGGCCAAATGTAGATCAGTCAACCAGCTTTGCTCTGCGTAGTATCAACAGTAAAAAACTTGGTAACGGTGTTTCCAATGAATCCGGTTATCGTTCACTGAATGATGTTGACCTGACTGAAGCGTCAAAAGCACAGGATGCGATTCTGATCATAGATAAAGCGATTAATGAGATAACCGCTTTCCGAGGAAAAATGGGCGCATTTCAGAAAAATGATCTGGAAAGCAATCTCAATTATTTGAGAAACGCTCACGAAAATGTAACTAATGCGGAATCAATTATTCGAGATGCGGATATGGCGGAAGAAATGACTGCTTTTGCCCGTAATCAGATCTTGGTTCAGTCCAGCACAGCGATGCTGGCGCAGGCAAATCAGACTCCAATGTCGGTGATGAAATTAATCAACGGTTAAAGGAGCTGACCCCCAATTCGCCTGACCCACAGGCGGGTTTGATGATGACGTAGCATTTCGCTGGTTTCATGGAAGAATTCAGCGAAAAGCACTTAGTGAAAAAAGTAATGCGAAAGCGCCGTTATGGTGAACGCAGCCGGTGCATCCGACTGCGCTCAAGGTGACGGAACTTATGTTCTTGATTAAATAATAATCAGCAATTATTTCACAGCTGATCTTAAAACCTGGAACGGAAACCAGGTGCGCTGATTTTGATAATGACGCTTGGTTTTGCTCCATTTTGGAGCTGAAGCTGATTGTCTTTTGCAAATCACGCAGGTACGGAGTACCAGCAATAGTTTCATGGATGAAACCGTCTGCTTAACGACAGCTTAAAGACTGTTAAACAGTACAGACGCAGGAACGGATGCTGATAAACGAAGACTATAAACCGCAATGCTGCCGGTGGTGGTAATTGCAAGATGTTTAGTCAAAAAAATATTAATCAGCTTTCAGCAGCATTGACGCACTGGAAGCTAATATTGTTGAAAATGATAATGCTCTTTTCTGCAGCAGAGAACAATCCAAGGATGAATTGTTTTATCTGCAGGACGGGATGCG
>JGI26256J51712_1000528_pt1 | contig 15932 bp, 14 predicted proteins | sample SaaInlV_150m_DNA_FD_51712 | JGI IMG/M metagenome (IMG submission 51712) | reverse complement strand
ATATCTTTAGCTCTTCCAGAGATGGTGTTAGATTTTGATTCAGGAACTACCGTAGCGTGCCAGCGCCGCAATAAATTTGAACGCTATTTATGTGAGTGGAAGTTTCAGGGTGTTGATCCTATCGCCCCGAATGGAGAGCCTAAGAAGAGAGATCTCTCATATTGGGAACCGTTCCAAGTTTTTAAAGATGAGCATGAGCAAATTTTAGTTGATGGAGATATTTTGTACTGGATTCCACCAAATGTGGATCAGCAAAATGGACCTCCTCAACGCCGTAAGCAGAGATATAGACCTAGAAATTAATCGAGCTCTAAATAGTAGCGCAGCTCTGCAGCCATCTTCTTAGGTGCTATGCCATGAGCAAATTTGGTTATAAATTGTCCCTCTGGAGACATTAGAAACACTCCTGAAGAGTGGTCTATTATGTATTGATCAGCATCTCTAGATGGATCCTCTACCTTCTCATATTTTATATTATAGATAGTTGCTACTCTATCTGTCATCTCTTGGGTGCCAGTTAGTCCAATCATAGAGGGGTAGAAGTAAGCTACATACTCCTTTAAAACTTCTGGTGTATCACGAGATGGATCTACAGTAATAAAGTAGGGGCGAATCTCTGTTGCAAGATCACCAATAGAGTTTAATGCTGATGAAATNGTTATAAGTGAAGTAGGNCATACATCAGGGCAGAAAGTGTAACCAAAGTAGATAAGCTGAAATTTTCCAACCATATCCTTATCGGTAAAAAATCTTCTATTGTGATCTTGGAGCATAAAGTTTCCTCCAATTTTAGAATCTTTTTTAATTGGCTCTTCCTTGCTGTTATTCTGAAGTAGATCGTTTTTAGATATATTACTTTCAAACAGGATCTTCATCTTCTGAATTGACTTCACAATGTCAGCCTTAAGCTCCAACTTAGTTGGGCAGCTACTTTTAGTGGATATCATATCTATGAACGAGCTATTAGTTGCTTCCTCAAATGCAGATCCTAATACTCTCATCTTAGGAAGAGTATCAATAAGTGAGTTTTTGATCTCTTTGGTAAGTTCTATATGGCGACAATTTAGCGTTATACCATTTAATCTACCCATCTCTCTAACAGAGTTTATCTGTTCACTGCTTGCATTATAAGCATAGCTTGGTAGAGAGAGAAATAAGCTGCCTAGTAGTGGATATATCAATTTTATGTTCATAATGTTTTAGTATAAATCCTGTTGGTACTATATCTATAACTGCCACTCAATTTGTTTAATTTCGTGATCAGTTAGATATTGGTTGGTTTTGGAAAATGGTCTACTGCCGAAGAAGCCTCTATACGCAGAGAGAGGAGAGGGGTGGGGTGAACTTATTACACGATGGAGTTTATGGTCTATATGCCGACCTTTTTTCTGGGCATAAGATCCCCAAAGAATGAAGACTAAATGTTTTTTCTCGCTGTTTAGCTTCTCTATTACCTTATCGGTAAAGTGCTCCCNCCCCCTGTTTTGGTGGGATCCAGCCTCTCTAGCCTCTACGGTTAAGACTGAATTTAGTAGTAAAACTCCCTGTTCAGCCCATGAAGTTAGAGTGTTGCTACTATTGACTATAGATAGGTCGCTCTTTAGTTCACTATAAATATTATTTAGTGATGGAGGGCGTTTCTTAATTTCTGCAGGAACTGAGAATGAGAGTCCATGCGCTTGTCCAGCACCATGGTATGGATCCTGCCCCAAGATGACAACTTTAACTTTATCGAATGGAGTTGTATTAAAAGCATTAAACCAGAGTTTAGTTGGAGGGTATATGGATGCCCCTTGATCTCTACGCAACTGGAGGAAATTACGCAACTCATCCATATATGGCTGCGTAAATTCATCTTCTAGTACTCTTTTCCAGCTCTCCTCTATATTTATCATACTTAATTGACATCTCTTAATAGTGTGGAGGAGGTCTCTCTTCATCAAGAGAATTTATTATGGAGGGGGTTAGCTGCTCTATCTGTTGTAGAGTGGCTCGTTGGCGTTCATTAATATCCATAACCTCTAACTGAAGCTTGGCAACAGTATCGTTTAACTCTTGGATATGGTTATCTTGAAATGTGATACGACTCTCTATCTCACTGATCCTTTCATCAAGAAGTATGCTCTGTTTATCAACTTCACCCATCTTCTAGCTCCTCCCAGCGTTTGTATTTTCTGTTGAGCTTACTCTCTATCTCTGCTAACTGTTCTGTTGCTGTAATTATTGCAGTTTTATCAGTTTTAGAGTAAAACTCTGGATCTGCTGCTTGCTTGTGAAGTGCACTCTGTCTCTCTTCCAACTTCTCTATCTCTTTTGGAAGAGACTCTAGCTCCTGTTTCTCACTATAGCTTAATTTCTTGGTTGGAGTGTTAGCTATATTTTTAGGGGAGGAGTTGTTGGTAGTATTATGAGTATCCTTTGCAATAGTTGTGCTAGTTTTGCGTTGACGTAGCCAATCTTCATATCCACCTACATACTCATTAATCTCGCCACGCTCTTCAAACACAAGAGTACTAGTGACTACATTATCAAGGAAAGAACGGTCATGACTTACCAAAAGTAGAGTTCCTTTATACTCCATCAAAAGCTCCTCTAGAAGCTCCAGGGTCTCTACATCTAGATCATTAGTCGGCTCATCCATAACTAGTACATTGGATGGTGTGGAGAAGAGTCGTGCTAAAAGAAGGCGGTTACGCTCTCCTCCAGAGAGGGTGCTGACTGGGCTGCGAGCGCGTTGCGGTGAGAAGAGAAAGTCTTGAAGATAGCTTATTACATGTTTATCTCTGCCATTGATAGTTACATTGTCACTACCATCTGCCACACAGTCTTGAACTGTCATCTCATCGTTTAGTTGATTGCGTAGTTGATCAAAATAGGCAACCTCCAATTTTGTACCGTGGATAACACTCCCTTGATCTGGCTCAGTCTCACCTAATAAAATTTTAAGAAGCGTACTTTTACCAACCCCATTTGGCCCAATAATTCCGATACGGTCACTTCGTTGAATACTTACGGAGAGGTTCTGCATTAATGGGTATTCACCATATTGGTGGGTGATATTTTTAGCTCTAATGACTTTCTTTCCTGAAGCCCCGCTCTGTTGAGTCACCATCTTCACATTACCACTACGATTACGCCGTTCCCCGCGTTCGGTTCTAAGTTGTTTTAGTGCTCGTACTCGACCCTCATTTCTAGTACGGCGAGCTTTAATACCTTGTCTAATCCACACTTCCTCTTGTGCAAGTTTTTTATCGAATAGAGCATTGTTACGCTCCTCATCTTCTAGCGCCTTCTCTTTTTGAGTTAGATATGTATCATAGTTCCCTGGCCAATCTGTAAGAGCTCCACGATCTAGTTCAATAATGCGTGTAGCAAGACGGCGTAGAAATTGTCTATCATGGGTGATGAAGAGTAGGGTTGTTTGACTGTTAATAAGGAAATCTTCAAGCCACTGGATTGCTTCAATATCAAGATGGTTGGTAGGCTCATCTAAGAGTAGAAGGTCAGGGTCTTGTACCAGAGCCTGTGCAAGCATAACTCTTCTCTTCATTCCGCCAGATAGGCTAGAGAACTCCTGTTCAGGATCTAAATCCATTTTGGAGAGGGTAGACTCAATCTGTTGCTGAATTGACCAACCATGTTCGGCTTCAATTTTATTTTGAGTAGTGGAGAGCTGGCTAAGAAGTTTTTCAGACTCCTCAGCGCTACACTCTTCAAGCCCTTTAATTAAGTGGTGATAGTGAGCAATAAGCTTTCCCATCTCTCCTACACCTTGCGCTGCCACATCGTATATTGTGTCACTGCCAGTACCATTTNTCTCTTTTGGTACCTCTTGGGTAAGACGAGAGATAGTGGTGGTACCAATTTCAATCTGTCCATCCTCAGGAATAACAGTGCCAGCAATAACTTTGAGCAGCGTAGACTTACCAGTGCCGTTGCGTCCAACCAGACAGAGACGCTCTCCTCGTTCAACTATAAGGTTGGCATGATCCAGTAATGGAAGATCACCATAGGCGAGCTGTATATCTTTAAGTTGAATAAGAGCCATTAACTATTACATCCTCTCTATATTGTTTATAATTGTCTATATGCTTATTTATGCTATACAGCTATTTATGAAAGATTATTTTTTCAATATCATCAAAATGTTCTACAAAATGCGGAGTTATACCTTCACGAATATAATCTGGTAACTCTTCAAAATCGAATCTATTTTCAGCAGGGAAGATTAACTCCTTAATCTTTTGGCGGCGTGCAGCAATAGTCTTCTCGCGAACCCCACCTATAGGAAGTACTCTCCCAGTTAAGGTGAGCTCTCCTGTCATTGCAAATGGACGGCTGAGTCTGTAATTACGAGCCATAGAGAGTAGGGCGACTGCCATAGTGGAACCAGCACTCGGCCCATCCTTAGGAGTTGCTCCAGCTGGAACATGGAGATGAATTTGTGCCTTTTCAAAAAACGTAGGATCAGCTCCGTACTGTTCAAGGTGGGAAGAGATGTAACTATAGGCGATCTCTGCTGACTCCTGCATTACATCACCTAGCTGCCCAGTTAATTTGAATCCTCGGCTAGAAGAGTGAACTTTACTCGCCTCTATAGTAAGAGTCTCTCCTCCCATAGACGTCCAGGCAAGCCCTGTAACCACTCCTACTCCACGATATGGCTTGTCACTTTGGAATATTGGTTGCTCTAAATACTCAACAACATCATTAGTGTTGACTTTAAATGGGCCTTTCTTACGGTTAACTATCTTAACTGCCACTTTACGAATAATACGCCCAAGTTGTTTTTCTAAATTACGCACGCCAGACTCTCGCGCATATCCATCAATAACTTTACGGAGGGCGGCATCGCTAATTTTCAGTAGGCTACTCTTAATCCCGCTCCGTTCTAATTGACGCGGCCAGAGGTGATGCTTAGCTATTTTTATCTTCTCTTCGGTAATGTACCCAGAGAGGCGGATAGTCTCCATCCGATCTAGGAGTGGAGCAGGAATAGAGTCTAGTTGATTTGCAGTGCAGATAAATAGTACTTTAGATAGGTCAAATCTAGTGTCGAGATAGTGATCTAAAAATTCTACATTCTGTTCAGGATCGAGCACCTCTAGTAGCGCGGATGCGGGATCACCGTGGTAGGATGCTCCTATCTTATCTATCTCATCCAACATAATTATCGGGTTTTGAGTTTCACACTCACTGATCGCTTGGATAAATTTACCGGGCATTGCTCCAATATAAGTGCGGCGATGACCTTTAATTTCTGCTTCGTCGCGCATGCCACCAACTGAGAAGCGATAGAACTTTCGCCCTAGTGCGTCAGCTACTGATTTTCCAATAGATGTTTTACCAACTCCTGGTGGTCCAACTAATAAGAGGATTGAGCCGTTAACTTCACCTTTCAGTTTACCAACAGCAAGGAATTCAATGATGCGATCTTTAACATCTTCTAAGCTATCATGGTCACGATCTAAAATTGTACGAGCATTGCGCAAATTTAGTTTATCTTTAGAGTGGATACCCCATGGTAGTCCAGTTATCTGATCTAGGTAGTTGCGAGTTACAGCATATTCAGGTGATCCAGTTTCGAGCATCCCTAACTTTTCCATCTCTTCGTCAATCTTTTTCATGGATTGTTTAGGAATGGTCAACTTCTTCATTCTATCTGTGAAGCGATCAGTATCAGCAGTGCGGTCATCTTTAGCTATGCCTAACTCTTTCTGAATTACTTTAAGTTGCTCTCTTAGGAAGAAGCGACGTTGCTGGTCGTCCATCTTATCTTCAACATTGTCGCGAATTTTTGTCTGTAGTTTCGCAACATCAAGATCTTTTTTGAGTAGAGTTAGCACCTGCTTCATTCTGCGCTTAATATTTAGCGTTTCTAAAATTTTCTGCAGATCTTCTGGAGTTGCTGTAGTCAGGCTTGCTGCAAAATCAGTTAAGGCTGATGGTTCATTGGGGCTAAAGCGATCTAGAAAGAAGCGGAGCTCTTCTCCATAGAGTGGGTTGAGTGGAATTAATTCTCGTAGAGTATTAATAATCGCCATCGCAAAAGCTTTCGCCTCATCTTTTTTTCTGGGCTCTGTCTGCTGGGGATACTCCACCTCAACAAGGTATGGGGGGGTGTCCGATAGCCAGCGCACAATGCGAGCTCGTTGAATCCCCTCTGCGATAAATTGAATCTTCTTTTCCTGCTTCATTGGATGGTGCATGCGTGCAAGAGTTCCAATCTCTGAGTAATCTTCAGGAGAGGCAAATTCACTATCATGCGGTTGGGTCATAAAAAGTCCAACCATATGGTCTTCAGTATCACCTATCTTACTGACTGTCTCCATCCACGGTTTACCGTTCATCAATANAGGTTGAGTCTGCGCTGGAAAGAAGGGGCGTTCTGACAGTGGTAGCAGGTAGATCTGCTTAGGGAGATTAGCTGAGGGAAGCGCAAGTTCTGATGATGGAGAGAGTTCTATCTCAACTTCAACTTCACCGTTATTACTATTCATTTCATCATCAAAATCGTTTTGCATATTATTATTTGTCTACTATTCTATTTATTAGTTTTTAAATTTTACAACCATGAGAGAGTGGGGGCAATTTTTAATTTTTCAAGGAGTAGATTGATGGAGATTGTTCAAATGTAACTATTCAGATTTCCTCTAAAATTCATCAGATCAAGGCGCAAAATTTGAGTATACAAGTGTATATGATAATTTTTCAACGCAGAGATGGTAAATTTTAGAGGTGAGCTGTATAGTTATCCCTGTAAATTAATGATAATTGAGATAGGGAGTGGGGTGTATGGAAGTAGCAAAGATTGGAATTGTGACAGTTTCAGATAGAGCTAGTCGCGGAGAGTATGAGGATTTAGGAGGACCAGCTCTAGGAGAGTGGTTTGAAAAAGCGATCTCATCAAAGTGGGAGCCAGTTGCACGGGTGATTCCAGATGAGCAAAATATAATTGAAGATACGCTGCGTTCACTGGCTAATGTTGAGGGATGTTGTTTAATTGTTACTACTGGTGGTACTGGGCCAGCAGTACGGGATGTAACTCCAGAAGCAACAGAGGAGGTGTGTGAAAGAATGATGCCAGGTTTTGGTGAGTTGATGCGTCAAATCTCGCTTAAGTATGTACCAACGGCAATTCTGTCGCGTCAAACTGCCGGCATATGTGGTGGTGCTCTTATTGTGAATTTGCCAGGAAAACCATCTGCTATTGCAGAGACTCTTGATGAGCTGTTTCCAGCTATTCCATACTGCGTAGATCTTATTGGTGGTCCAAGACTAGAGTCTTATGAGTCAGTGGTAAAAGTTTTTCGTCCAAAAGGTAAGTAGATTTAGATAGTGGTATACTTACCCCTTTTTATACTAAGGAATTATATAAATTATGAGTACAGTTGAACTGAGTGGTGCAAATTTTGAAGAGACAATTACTAACAATGATGTTGTTGTGGTAGATTTTTGGGCTCCATGGTGTGGTCCCTGTAAAAGTTTTGGCCCTATCTATGAAAAAGCTTCAGAGGAGATAGAGGGGGCAGTGTTTGCTAAGGTTAATACTGAGGCAGAGCAGGATTTGGCTGGTCACTTCCAGATTCGCTCTATCCCAACCTTGATGATTTTTCGTGAGCAGATTGTAATCTTCTCTCAACCTGGAGTGGTTCCAGCTGAGGGTTTGAAAGATCTTATCGATAAAGCTAAAGGTTTAGATATGGTTGAGGTTCGTAAAGAGATAGCAGAGCAGAAAGATAAGAAGCCTGCTTGATTAGCATAATCTAATGGATAGTTCTCTAGAGAGTGCAACAGATTTTATTAGAGTAGGCGCATCCCTGATGGGGGAGGCAGAGGAGCGTGGCGATATATTTTTTGGGCATGGTACTGATAATGGGTTGGACGAATCTATAAGATTAGTTCTTGCCACCCTGCATCTGCCACTAGAGTGTCCAGATACGCTATTAAACGGGAAGCTCCTAGAGAGTGAAAAAGAGGCTATCCAAGATAATTTAAGACTGCGAATTGCAGATCGTATTCCACTCCCTTATATAGTTAATAGAGCTCAATTTATGGGGCTCTCGTTTTATGTTGATGAGCAAGTTCTTATCCCGCGCTCGCCAATTGGGGAGTTGATTGAAGGACATTTTGCTCCCTGGCTCACCACGGCTGAGCGCATTCTAGAGATAGGTTGCGGTAGTGGCTGTATTGCTATAGCTTGTGCTTACGAGTTTCCAGAGGCTACAGTTGATGCGGTCGATATCTCTAATGCGGTACTCCAAGTTGCGCAGGTAAATGTAGATAGACATGGATTGGCTAATCAGGTTAGATTGCTACAATCTGATCTATTTTCTGCGCTCACTTTAGATAGTAGTGCAGAGAGATATAATCTTATCGTTAGTAATCCTCCATATGTAGATAGAGCTGATTTAGATGAGATGCCAGCAGAGTTCAGGGCTGAGCCAATGTTGGCTCTTGAGGCTGGAGAGGATGGTCTTGATCTGGTGGTAAGGGTCTTGAGTGAGGCTGCTGCCCATCTAGAAGATGATGGTCTTTTAGTGGTTGAGGTTGGGAATAGCCAACTTGCACTGCAACAGCTGTTTCCAGATGTGTCGTGGATCTGGATGGAGTTTGAGCAGGGTGGAGATGGAGTTTTTGCTCTCGGCAAAGATCTGCTTTTAACTCATCATAAAGAGTTTCAAGTTGAAGCAGAGCGTAGAAGATAATTTAATAGTGGCTTTAATAGAGCAGTTTTAATATACAGTTTTAATATATAATTTGGAGTTGAATAAGATGGAGCAGATACTAACTTTCGATATGGAGCTAATCCGCCGTTATGATAAGGCGGGACCGCGCTATACATCCTACCCAACTGCAGTACAGTTTGACTCTAAATTTAATGCAAATTCATATCGAGAAGCTGTGGCACGCACCAATAGCGAAGATAAGCTCCGCCCAATCTCTCTCTACTTTCATATTCCATTTTGTGACACAGTATGCTTTTACTGCGGTTGCAATAAAATTGCTACCAAAGACCGTACTAAATCACCGCCATATCTTGATCGGGTTATTCGAGAGTTAGAGCTGCAAGGAGAGATCTTTGATAAGAACCGTGTGGTTGACCAGTTACACTGGGGTGGCGGTACTCCAACTTTTTTAAACCATGATGAAATTAGCCGTTTGATGGATGCTACTAGAGCTAACTTCAATCTGCGAGATGATGACGAGGGAGAGTATTCGATAGAGATTGACCCTCGTGAAGCAACCGTAGAGACTGTTGCACTACTACGCAAAGAGGGGTTTAATCGTATGAGTCTAGGTCTACAGGATTTTGATTCTGTAGTGCAGAAGGCGGTCAACCGCATCCAATCTGAAGAGGAGACTTTTGCAGTATTAAATGCAGCTCGTGATAGTGGATTTAAATCTATCAGTATTGATCTTATCTACGGACTACCGCACCAGACTGCAGATAGTTTTCAGAAAACAGTAGATAAGGTTCTTTCAGTGCGTCCAGATAGACTCTCAGTATTTAATTATGCTCACCTTCCAGAGATATTTAAGCCACAACGCAGAATTAATGAGGATGACCTCCCAACATCTGACCAGAAACTTGAAATCTTGCAACGCACAAATCAACAGCTCTCAGAGGCTGGCTATCTCTATATAGGGATGGATCACTTTGCGTTGCCTGATGATGAGTTGGCAGTTGCGCAGCGTGAGGGGACACTCTACAGAAATTTTCAAGGTTACTCTACACATAGATCTTGTGATCTGGTTGGAATAGGGGTTACATCGATAGGGGTGGTGGGTAATAGTTACTCACAAAACATTAAAGAGCTAGATGGTTATTATGAGGCTATTGATAATGGTGAATTGCCAATTTTCAGAGGTGTAGAGTTGGATGCAGATGATCTACTACGCCGTGATGTGATAACAGAGTTGATCTGTAATTTTAAATTGACCTTTAGTATGATAGAGCAGCAGCACAGTATAAAATTTAGTGAATACTTTGCGCAAGAGATTGAAGATCTCAAAGATATGGANAAAGATGGGCTCTTGACTATGGATAGTGGAAGTGTAACCGTAGCAACCGCAGGCCGTCTTTTAATCAGGAATGTCTGTATGGTGTTCGACCGTTATCTAAGAGAAAAACAGATTCAGAATTTTTCTAAGGTTATTTAGGCGGAAAATATTTAAGTAAACTCTAATGGTTAATGATAAAGTGTCGATAAGTTACCTGATATGACAACTATTATTGATAAAACATAAAACATAAAACATAAAAGGTAATATTAAATTATGAATATTAGAGTATATAAGAAGGAGTTTGGTTTGATGTTGGTGGGGCTAGTACTGTTTTTTGGGCAGGCTAAGGTGTATGCTGTTGATATATTTACTCTAGCTGTGGTTGGTGGAGCAGCAGTTCACCTTCTTCAAGAACATAAAAGTTATTATAGATCTAGCCACTTAAAGGATGAGAGTGTAGAGTCCCCTGTTAAGCTAGAGGCTGTAGAAGTAGACCCTATAAAAGTGAAAGATAACTTAATTAAAATAGAAATTATTAATAAGATTAAAATTGCAGAGAGAAAGAGGTATTTCGTTAATCCAAATTTTGCTTATAGAAACCATGGCAGGATATGTGGAGTGGATGGTATCTGTATAAGATAGAGTCTCTTTTAGTTTGGTTGATAAATAATAGAGTTGTGCTATTTTAGTAATACTGTAGACCGTAACAGATTATCTGTTACGGTTTTTTTATTGGCATAATATTTGCTTCCATTATTTGTAACTCCCCTATTTTAGATAAAATGGTAGTTTCTCTATTCTTAATTAATAAGATTAATATAATTGGATAATGTTATGAAATTAAAAAGTATATTTCTAGTTGCAACCCTCTTCTCTGCAACTTCTTCGGCTTGGTCTAGTCAATGTTATGACTATAAGGTAGATGGCACAATTAAGCGCTTTACCGCAATTGGTTATGGTGCTGCTGGTAAATTGTTAGGCCCAGGTGTGAGTGTTGGGCAGAGTCAATTGATGGCGATGCGGGCTGGGAAAATGGATGCTTATAGATCTATGGCTGAAATGGTTTATGGATTTAAAATTAATGGCACTACTACAATATCTTCTATGGTTATTAGAAACGATAATTTTAGAGTGTATGTGGATGCCCATTTAAGAGGGGCTGAACTTGTCTCTATTCAACCTATAGGAAAAGGCTCTTATGAGGTGACGGTTGAACTGAGCATAATGGTTCCAACTTCGCTAGATGATATGAGCTGTCTTGAAAAGATAGAAGATAAAGAGGTGCAAGATGATTATATTATTCAAGAGAGTGGTGATACTACTGTTAGTGCCAATAGTGCCAATGATGATAATTTCTTAACTAAAATTGTACGCAATCTTACAGACCCTATTCTCTCACCCGAACAAAATCCAATGGCAGATTTTAATGATTATGAGACGGTTCCGCCAGAAGATCGTATCTCATACAGTGATGATGAAGAGAGGGAGGTATTGAGTTCAGAATCCACAAAATCGACAAATGAGACCATAGAGGATGGGTTAAATATGGAGCTGGTCGAGAGTGTCAGAGCAAATCAAGAGAATGCATCAATCTTACTGCGAGAGGCAATACTGGCTGGAATGGATCGTGAAGTTGCCGTTGCGTCAGTATTGACTGGAATGGTAGAACCAACTCAGCTTGAACTTGAGAATGTTATCAACCAAGCGGTAGCGTTAGGATTAAATAGAGATGAGGCTGATCGGGCAGTAAATAGAGTTAAGCAGGTATGTAGTGTCTGTAATGAGCTAGAGAATCCAGCAGCAGAACCTATTAAAGAGATTAGTAGTGGGCCTGTTGCAGAGTGACTCATCAAGCTCTTTAGCTAATCTACTTCAGCTAGAGTCTGAAATTTTAAAGAGTGATTCTATCGCGGCGCTCTCTTTTATTTTAGTAAATCAGAGTCGTCGTCTAGTTCAGTATGAACAGGCCATTCTCTGGAGAACACGCTCAAACAAATTACACCTTGAAAAGGCTTCAGGAGTCTCCTCTGCGGACTCTAACTCTCCATATCTTCAAAGTTTTTCACGCCTAGTTAATCGGCAACTTAAAACTACAACTGTAGTATCTTCTACCTCCACAATTATAAGTNATGATAAGAAAATACTTTTTTCACCCCTATTTGATGGTCAAGGAGATCTTCAAGGGGCTTTAACTCTGAGCCGTTCTCAACCATATAGTAGTGATGAGGTGATGGTGATAGAGAGGTTGTCACTAATAGCTGGGGTTGTGTTGGGAGCTCACTGCCAACGAACTGTTTGGAGAGATAAGCTTGTAAGTTGGTTTAAATATATATCTTTTAAAAAAGCTCTCTCTATTTTTGCTATCACTGTTCTACTATTATTTCCGATAAAGCGCAGTGCATTAGCACCGATGGAGATTGTTGCTGTAGATCCNGTAANAGTTACTGCTCCAATAGATGGCATAATAAAAGAGGTTGTGGTTGAATCTAATCAGTTGGTGATGGAAGGTGATACTCTATATCTGCTGGATGAGAGAGATCTTAAAGGAATGCTGCAAATTGAGCAAGACGGTGTTGCTGTAGCTCGTGCAGAACTATTGCTTGCCTCTCAGCAGGCATTTGAAAATAGTGCAGGAGATGAGGTTAAATCTCTGCGTTCAAAACTACAACAGCAAGAGGCTAGAGTTGTATGGGTCGAGCATCAGTTGCAGCAGTTAGCGGTAACTTCACCTATTGCTGGTGTTGTGATATCTACAAACAGCAAAAGTTGGCGTGGAAAACCCGTGTCTGTTGGAGAGAAAATAGTAACAGTAGCCAATCCTGATAGAGTGAAGGTTGAGATGTGGCTTCCAGTAGAAGATCTTCTCTCACCTGGTGCAGATAAGGTGGTTGAACTTTATCTCTATAGAGATAGTAGTAAATCATACTATGCAGATCTGGAGCAGATAGGGTACAGCGCAGAACTCTCCCCGCAAGGAGTGCTATCTTATAGAGCAGTTGCAACGGTAGAAGATAGTAAACTTTTTCGGATTGGAGAGCGGGGTAGTGCAAAAATAGAGGGTGAGCAGACTACGCTATTTTTATATCTATTTAGAAAGCCGTTACTTTGGTTGAAGATATGGCTCTCTTAACTGAGTTACCACCATTAAGAGAAGATCTTAATTTATATCAAGGTCCCGCTCTGAGAGACGGTTCGCCAACTTGGACTATTCATGATCCCCTGCGTAATCTCTACTTCAGAATAGGGTGGCAAGAGTTTGAGATTATCTCAAATTTTCACTTACGCTCACTCGCATCGATGCTTCATAAGCTGCAAAAAATAGGCATGATAGATAATGTAGAGGGGCGAATTAGTGATTTAGTTGAATTTCTAAAAAGGAATGAACTAGTTGAGAGTGATCATAGTGAAAATGTTAGAAAAAGTAATTTAGGAGTTCAATCTCTTCTCTTTATTAAGATTCCACTTTTTCATCCAGATAGAGTGCTAAGCTCCATATATCCAGTTTTATCTATACTATTTCACCCCTTTGTTATTGCTGGTTGGGTTATAGCTGGAATCTTCTCTCTATTAATGGTAGTGCAGCAGTGGGATAATTTTTTTGCTACATTTACTGCATTTAATAATCCGGCAGGAGTAGTCTCCTTTATAGTAGCAATTCTTTTTGGAAAAATTGTGCATGAGATGGGGCATGCTTTAACGGCTAAACATTTTGGAATTCAAGTCCCTATCTTTGGTGTAGCTCTTATGTTTTTCTGGCCACTCTTCTATACAGATGGCAGTGATGGTTGGAAGTTAAAGAGTGGACGCTCTAGGCTCTTAATAAGCGGAGCAGGTGTTATGGCGGAGAGTATGCTTGCTATCGTAGCAACACTTGCCTTGGTTATGGCTTCCAGATGGAATGCCGCGTTCAATTGCTTTTACTGTAGCAGCAACAACCTGGATTATGACTCTTATGATAAATCTAAATCCATTTATGCGTTTTGATGGATACTTTATTCTTTCCGACTTATGGGAGATTCCAAATCTTCAGCAACGCGCATTCCACCTGGGAAGAGAGAAGTTGAGAGCATTACTTTTAGGAGTCGACTCTATTGAGCCACTTAGTGGAGAGAGTAGAGCACAGAGCAGTAGACTAATTGTATATGCTTGGCTCACTTGGATTTATCGACTCACTCTCTATATTGGTATTGCATTCTTGGCTTTTACCTACCTCTTTAAACTGCTTGGTATTATTCTATTTATTACAGAGATGAGTCTGTTAGTGGCAAAACCAATTATCTATGAATTGCGTCAGATTTGGAGTTTAAGAGCTGAATTTAAGTGGGTTGGTAGTAACAAGATAATATTATCTCTTGTAATTGTAGCTATCTCTCTAATTATAACCCCCTGGAAAAGTAGTGTCGATGCTCCTGCTATCTGGAGAGGGGGGGAGTTGCATAGGGTCTATTCAGTTGAGAGAGGTAAATTAATAGATCTTATGGTTAAGCTGGATTCAGAAGTTAAGTCTGGAGATCGTATAGTATTGCTTGATACCCCTGAGTTGGAGTATGAACAGAGTAGACTTTTAGAGCAGATTGCAGAGCAGCAGAGTAGAGTTCAGAGTGGTAGAGTTGATGCTAGATTACGAAAAGAGAGTAGGGTGGAGCAGCAGAAGTTGAAACGCCTAAATAGTCGTTTAAAGGTGGTTGCAGAGAGAATATCATTAGCGGATATAAGTAGCCCGATATCGGGTCAAGTTATAGATATAAACTCATATATATCAGAGAGTGAGTGGGTTAGTAAAGGAGAGTATATACTCTCATTGGCTAATCAAAAAAAATCTGTTGTTGCCTGGTTTCACGAGAGAGATCTAGCTGGTTTGAAAATTGGTGCTAAAGGTCGGTTTATTCCTGAATACACCACTTCGTCTACTTCTATGAAAAGCTCTACAGTTTTAGTTCGAGTGGATAAGATTGCACTAAACGGATCAATTTTATTGGATGAGCCTCTTCTCTCTTCGCTAAATGGTGGAGATCTCTCTGTGCGTATGGGGAGTAACGGTGAGCACAAGTTGCAAGAGAGTTACTACCGTGTGGAATTAACCATAGACCCAGATTCAAAACAGTCAGTACAATTTCCCGTTGGAGAACTTCGAGGATCTGTATCTGTAGATGCAGACTCTTCTACCTATATAAGCAGGTGGTGGGGAACGATTAGTTCTCTACTTATTAGTGAGAGNGGGTTTTAACTATTAAAACTTGAGGGCTATCCAAGTTTATGCAGTGCGCTATATAGTTGATTAGTCGCTGCAACAGCCTCTATTTTAAAGTTGTTTAATTGCGAGGAGAGACCTCCTCCGCTATCTTGTGGAGTAGATTCAAGAGGAATATAAATTTTATCGATAGCACGCATTGGACACTGAAGCGGCTCAATAAGATTGTTTAACCCCTCAACAGCTTGAAGTTGCAAATTAGGTGGAAGAGTGTTGATGGGGGTGCTAACAGTAGGTGGTTGTAATGTTGCTGATGAAGTTGATGTTGTTCCTATAGTTGCTACTGGTGCTGAAGTTGTTTGGTTAGAAGTTTGAGTCGTTATATTTGTGACATCTTCGTCTGCTATCTCTGTATTCTCTTTTACTGATTCGGTAACTTCATCACTGCTCTCTTTTAGCTTATCTTCATCTTCAACAGTATCTTCAATAGCCTCTTCAATGCTATCTTGATATTTTTTAGGTTCTGAATTATCTGAATCTTTAGTTGGTGATTCAGCGCCGCCCTCAGCACCACCATCTCCAGCTCCACCGCCACCAGCTCCACCGCCTCCAGCTCCGCCGCCTCTATCTCCACCGCCTCCAGCTCCGCCGCCTCCAGCTCCGCCGCCTCCAGCTCCGCCGCCTCCAGCTCCGCCGCCACCAGTACCGCCTCCACCAGCACCACCGCCACCAG
>JGI26256J51712_1000505_pt1 | contig 16439 bp, 14 predicted proteins | sample SaaInlV_150m_DNA_FD_51712 | JGI IMG/M metagenome (IMG submission 51712) | reverse complement strand
ATTTTTCATCATTTTTAATTATTTTGGTAATATTAGAAATTCCTCCAATATTAAGAAAGCAAATAGGAAAATTTATTTGATGTTTTTCATTTATTTTTTTAGACAATAAGTTATGAAAGATAGGTGTTAACGGGGCACCTTGGCCTTTATTCACTATATCTTCTTGTCTAAAATCATAAATAACTTTTTTTTTAACCAATTGAGACATTAACCTTCCATCTCCTAATTGTTTAGAAATTTTTTGTTCAGGATTATGAAAAATTGTTTGTCCATGAAAACCAACAAAATCTATCTCATCTTGATATTTTAAAGACAACTCACTGACAATTTTGCTATGAAATACAGTAATTTCTCTCTCAAGTTCGTTTAATCTAGAAGAGTACTGCTTCAAATCATTTATATTTATAATTAAATTTCTTAATTCAATTAATTGCTGATGTAAACTTTCATTATATTCAAAATATTCATCTAAAATATTGATAAATTGATTAAATCCATCTGATCTGATCAATGATACATCCACCCCATCCATTGAAGTTCCGCTCATTAACCCAATAGCTGTATATAATTTATTTTTCATTGATATTTTTTTTAATAAAAATTTGTATATTGTGTAACTATAAACTTATGAATAAATTTTTAAAAGAATTTAAAGATAGAGGTTTCTTCTATCAATGCACAAATGAAGAAGAATTATCCAGCTTAATGGACAAGGAAAGAATTAAAGCATACATCGGATTTGATTGTACTGCTGAAAGCTTACATGTTGGCAGCCTATTACAAATCATGTGTCTTAGATTATTGCAAAAAAATGGCCATAGACCGATTGTGTTACTAGGTGGAGGTACAACAAGAATTGGTGACCCTTCTGGAAAAGATAAAACAAGAAAAATATTAAGTGAAGAAGAAATTGAAAAAAATATTAAGAATATAAAAAATACACTTAAAAAATTTTTAGATAACAATAACCCAAAAACAAAACCTATATTTGTAAATAATTATACGTGGCTTAAAAATTTGAATTATATCTCTTTTCTTCGAGATATAGGTAAACATTTTACAATTAATAGAATGCTAACTTTTGATAGTGTAAAATTAAGATTAGATAGAGAGCAATCTTTAAGCTACATGGAATTTAACTATATGATTTTGCAAGCTTATGATTTTTTAGAGCTAAGCAAAAAAGAAAATTGCATTTTACAAATTGGTGGCTCAGATCAATGGGGTAATATTGTTAACGGTGTTGAGCTTATCAAAAGATATTCGAATAAACAAAGTTATGGTCTAACGACTCCCTTAATTACTCTGGCCACAGGAGCGAAAATGGGAAAATCTGAAAATGGAGCGATTTGGTTGGATGAAAAATTTTTATCACCTTATGACTATTGGCAATTTTGGAGAAACACAGATGATAGAGATGTTGTAAAATTTTTAAAAAATTTTACTGATATGGAAATAGAAGATATTAAGAAAATTGAAAATAATAATATCAATGATTTAAAAATAATTTTAGCTAATGAAACAACCTCTATGCTTCATGGTGAAGATGCTGCTAAAAATTCAGAACAAGCTGCTAAAGAAGCATTTTCAGGTAATTCACTTGGATCAAGCTTACCTTCTATCAAGATTAATTCAAAAAATATGGATAATAAATTAGATATAATTGATCTAATTATTCTTTCTAAATTAGAAAAATCCAAAAGTGAAATAAGAAGATTAATTAAAGGAAACGCGGTAAAAATTAATGATAAAGTTATTTCTGATGAGAAGTTAATTATTACAAACAAATTTTTTAATGAAAAATACCTTAAACTTTCTATTGGAAAAAAAAGACATTTAAAAATTGAATTAGATTAGTTTTTTTTAATCTTTTCTAGTGTCCTAGTTATAAATCTTGGAGTTAATGTTTTTATTGGATTTACAGTTGTTTCAAGTTTTTTTGGAGGACCCTTCACTTTAAAACTTACTCCAAAAACACCCTCACCAGCTTTCTTTCCAATAAGCAAATCTCCAATTAATGGAATTGAAGCAATGGATCTATTAATTGTAGTCGCTGGAACCAATGTACCTCTTAAACTAATTATATCATTTTCCTCGATATAACCTTCAATTAAAATAGATATTGCCGGTCCAATTGCATACAACTCTTGAATCGTCATAAGTTTATCTTTGTTTGTAAAATTCATTTCAAAATCTGTAAATCTAATACCTTCTCCAGTTAGTAAATCTGCTATTCCTTGAAGAGAAGCAAGGGCCAGTAACTTTGCCAATACAGGAATTTCTTTGACTTTAAAATTATCTATAATCAATTTTGAATTTGAAATGCCCTTCTTTTTTGAAGAATAAAAATCTAAATAACTTCCATCACTATCTTTGAAACCTTTTATGAATTTATATCTTTTTACAAGTGGTTTGGCCCTGGATGAAAATAGAGTAGTAATTTTTTCGCCATCTTTGGTCTTTATTGTAAATTTTAAATTTTCATTATTGTCAAATAGTGCTGATATATTAGCCTGAGTTACTTTGTTATCAACAATTCGAAGTTTACCATTTAAATTTTTAACAATATTATCATTATCAAGATAAACATCAGAAAAATTTAGAGTTATATTTATATTTTCTCTAAAAATATCTATTTGATGATCATCATTATTTTTTAATAAGTTGGTAATGAGACTGTCAGCATTTAATAATAATCCATTTAATTCATAATCGTTATTTTTAATTCTATTAAGTACAAATATATTTTTCTTGTCGCTATTATCAAAATAATCTAAGTCGATTTTATCTACTTTATATAATTTATTTTTTTTATCTATTATTAGATCATTAACTACCAAACTGTTATTTTTTGATAAAAGACTAATTTTTTTAAAATCTAGTCCAAATTTTTTAGTATAGTTTCCATTAATTTTTAATTGAGAATTTAAGTTTTTACTTTTTGTATAATTAATAAAATCTATTTTTAAAGGTGTGTCATTAATTTCTAAATTAGTTTCAAAATTATATTTTTTATCTTTTGTTGAAAAAAAATATTCTATTTTATTCAATTCTTTCTCTAACTTAATTTTTCCTGAACCTTTCAGTGATAAATCATTACCTTTATAATTTAATTTAATCTTATGATCTTTTAGATTTAAGATATCCTTTGTTTTGGGCAAATAACCTTTAATTAAATTTTGGTTTTTGATATCTAGTTCACTTAATTGAATATTTGATACTAAATTTAAATCAGAACCATTATTTGTCATTTCATAATCAAAAAATTCAAATTTATTTTGAAGTTTAACTTGTCCCTTTCCTTCAATCGATAATTTCTTATTGGCATAAGATGCTTTTATCTCGTGATCTTTTAAATCAATTAGGTCATTAATTTCGATGAAATTCTTACTAACTAAATTATTTTTTTTAAACTGAGAACTATCAATTAAAATGTTTGAATTTATTACCAAATTATCAACTTTTAGCTTGTCATTAATATTAAATGAAAAATCATTATCCGACTCAAAGTTTGTATTAATTAGATTAAATTGAGGATATTTTAATTTAATTGTTTGAAATAATTTTTTATTTATAAGAGAATTTTTATTTTTTATATTGCCTTCAAGTAAATAATCTTTTTTATTTTTTTTTATATTAAGTCTCTCAGATAAAAAATTGATATTATTTGTATCAAAACTAATATCTCTAAAACTAAAATTGTTTCCTGTAATATTAAAAAGAAAATCTATTTTTTCTAATTCATTTTTTTTAAATAAACTTATTTTACCATCTTTTAGTAATCCATTTACTTTATAATCTTCTTGGAGTTCACCAAACTCATCAAAATTAAATTCTAAATCAGCTATTAAATATCCTTTCTTTATGAATCGTTCTAAAAAAAATAATTCAGGTCTATTATTTATTGATCTTACAAACGACACAAAATTTTTAAGTAAAATTGGTTTAGTTGATATTTCAATTTGGGATGTAACTAATTGACTTTTAATTAATGAATTTAATGATATTTGGATTTTAATATATTCTAGCTCAATCAACTTATCTTTAAAAATTATTTTAGTGTCTATTGTTTTTGCATTAAACTTAAAATTTAATGGGTCTAAGGTAAGTTTTATTTTTTTTAAACTAGTATCAAATTTATTGTTTTTTTTCTTAACAAGATCTTGTATTTGTTTGTTAAATTTCTCTGTCTCAATACCAACTGTGCTTAAATAAATTGTTAATAAAACAAAAACTCCTAGTATTATAGATATATATTTTAAAATTTTTTTACTCATTTAATTTGATACAAAGATTGTTCTAAAAATTCATCTAAATCTCCATCTAAAACTTTATCTGGGCTCGTGCTTTCAAAATTTGTTCTATTATCTTTTACAAGTCTATATGGTTGTAAAACATATGATCTTATTTGATGACCCCATCCAATTTCAGATTTAGAGTTTTCTGTGTTTTGATTTTCTTGTTCTTTTTTTTTAATTTCATAATCATATAATCTTGCTTTTAGCATGTTCATACATGTTTCTTTATTTTTATGTTGAGATCTCTCATTTTGACATTGAACAACGATTTTAGATGGTATGTGGGTAATTCTTACAGCACTATCTGTCGTATTTACATGCTGGCCACCTGCTCCACTAGATCGATAAGTATCAATTCTTAAATCTTTTTCAATAATTTCGATATTGATATTCTCATCAACTACTGGATACACCCANATNCTTGCAAAACTTGTGTGTCGTCTCGCTCCAGAATCAAATGGTGATATTCTAACTAGTCTATGAATTCCAGACTCTTTTTTAAGCCAACCAAACACATAATCACCTTCAACTTTAATTGTTGATGATTTAATACCAGCCTCATCTCCTTTATGTTCGCTAATTAAGTTTGATTTAAAATTTTTTTGATCTGTCCATTTTAAGTACATTCTTCTTAACATTTCTGCCCAATCTTGACTTTCTGTGCCACCTGCACCTGCATGTATTTCTATATAACAATCAAGAGAGTCTGCCTCATTTGATAAAAAACATTTAACTTCATTTTTTTTTACTAAGGTTCTTAGTTCTTTAATATTTTGTAATACTTCTTTTTGTACGGACTCATTTTTTTCTTCTANGGCTAACTCACTTAAATCATCTNAATCTGAGAGCTTTTCAATTGAAACTTTGTAAGTGTTTAATAGATCCTCAAATAGTTTCTTTTCTTTAATTNTTTTTTTTGAATTATCTTTATCTTGCCAGAAATTAGCTTCTAACATTTTAGCGTTTAATACTTCAAGTTTTGAATGAATATTGTTTTTTTCAAAGATACTCCTTAACTCTTGAGTTAATCTTTTCTATTTCTTTTTTGTAATCTTGATATTTATCGTCCATTAATAAAATTTTAATATATTATTAGCATCTAATCTATCATTATTTGAATATAAAACTTTTCCGTCAATCACATTTTGATTTTTATAGACTTCAATAATAGTATTTTTAGAATTAAATTTTGCTTTTTGACCAGTATTTGGGTCAACTACCATCATTACTGTCCCCTCTGCTACTTTAAACGGTCTTGCATCTGATTTATTAATAGTTTTTTTTACGAACTCTTTAAAAATAGGTAATGCTGTTTTTGAACCAGTTTCATACCTCCCTAAGGGTGAAGGATTGTCTAAACCAACATAAACACCGATTAACAAGTTAGATGTATATCCAACAAACCATGTATCTGTATTTTTATTTGTCGTACCAGTTTTTCCAGCAATATTTAATTCGAGATCTCTTAATTTTTTAGCTGTTCCTCTTTGAACAACTCCCTCAAGTATTGAAGTTATTTGATAAGATGTTTGGGGTGAAAAAATTTTTTTATAATTATCTCGTACAATGGGATAATCTTTTCCCAAATATGAAATCTCATCACAATTAATACACTTTCTTTTATCATTGTTAAAAATAGTTTTTCCCTCACTATCCTGAATTCTATCAATTAAAATTGGGTCTACGAGCTTACCACCATTTACAAATACAGAATAAGCAGAGGTTAATTTTAACAATGTAGTCTCAGCAGATCCGAGTGAAATAGACAAAAGCTCCTCAGGATTATCGTATATTCCTAAGTTTTTTGAAAAATTTATAATTTTTTTAATACCTAAATCTTGAGCTATTCTGACAGTCATCAAATTTCTAGATTTTTCTAAACCAACCCTTAAAGTTGAAGGTCCATAAAACTTTTTTCCATAATTTTCTGGTTTCCACATTTTAAGATCTTGTCCTTGATCTAAAACAATAGGAGCATCTAAAATTAAAGATGTTGGAGTATAATTATTTTCAAGAGCTAAAGCATAAACAAATGGTTTGAAAGCTGAACCAGGTTGTCTTAAGGCTTGTGTTGCTCTATTAAATTCACTCTTTTTAAAACTAAAGCCACCACTTAAAGCCAGTACTCGACCGGTATAAGGATCCATAACAACTATTCCACCATTAACTTTTGGCAATTGTTTTAAACTATAACTTTTAACACCAATTTTTTTTACATAAACTATATCGCCAACTTTTAATAATTGATTAAACTCCTTTTTTGTCCAAGAAATATCCTTGAATTCAATTTTTCCATTTAATTTATCTTCAGTTTCAATATTTGCTGAAAATTTATTTAATTTTTTGATAATTGCTAATTTCCAATTAATTGAATCTTCTAAATTGTACTTCTTAAGATCTTTATTCCAATTTTTTGAATAATTTTTATTTGTTAACGCTCCCCTCCAACCTTTTCTCTTATCATAGGATATTAATCCATCCCTAAGTGTTTCAGTTGCTGTTTTTTGAAATTCTAAATTTATTGGTGTGTTAATATTAAAACCTTGTTTGTAAACTTTGTCGTAAGTTAAAGTCTCAATTACTTTTTTCCGAACATCCTCAATATAATATTGAGCATCTTCTAAGAAAATTTTTTTTGATTTATTTAAATCAATTTTTTTATCTTTAAGATAATTAAAATTTTTCAAATCTATATATTTATTCTCCAATAAGTTTTTTAAAACTAAATTTCTTCTAAATTTAGCTAACTCAATATTTCTATAAGGATTATATTTACTTGGTGCTTTTGGAAGAGCAGCTAAAAGGGCTGCTTCACTATAGTCTAGATCTTTTATAGATTTATCAAAATATTCTAAACTTGCTGCAGCAACACCATAGGCTCCACTTCCAAGATAAATTTGATTTAAATATAATTCTAAAATTCTCTGTTTAGATAATGCTCTTTCTATTCTAAATGCTAAAATTGCCTCTTTGATTTTTCTATTAAGACTTACCTCGTTTGATAATAAAAAATTTTTAGCCACTTGTTGAGTTATTGTCGAGGCACCCTCGAGTCTTTTTGATGAGATTATGTTTGAAATATTGTTAATCACTGCTCTTAAAACTCCTTTTGCATCCACACCTGGATGAGAAAAGAAATTTTTATCCTCGGCTGACAAGAAAGAGTTAACTACATTTTTTGGAATTGAGTTAAATGGAACAAATATTCTTTTTTCTTTTGAAAAATCTGCAACAAGATCTCCGTCACCAGAGTATACTTTGCTTGATACGGGTGGTTTATAGCTTTTAAGAAATCTATAATCGGGAATATTGTTTGAATAAGACCATAAAATTCCAAACATCAAAATACCCAGCAATAAAAGAAAAGATAACAATACAAATAGAGTATTTTTGAGAATTTTATTCATTTTATTTCCATTATATCTTTGAATTTGTTAAAGATAAGGCACTAGAATTATACAAAATTTTATTAACACTAAAACATTAAATGAATCAATCAATCAAACTATTATGGAAAAAAATTTATACATCGATGCATCGCATCCTAATGAAACTAGAGTTGTTCTTAAGTCAGATGATAATATTGAAGACTACGAATACGAAGGTTTAAAGAATAATTTAATAAAAAATAACATATATCTAGGTAAAGTTAGTAGAATAGAACCTTCCCTTCAAGCTGCATTTATTGATTTTGGACGAGAGAGACATGGATTTTTATCATTTAATGATATTCAATCTGATTATTATCAAATACCAAAAGCAGATTTAGATAGAATTAAAGAAGAAGAAGAAAAGGCTCGAGAAGAACTTTCTAAAGAGGTTGAAGCAAAGGAAGAAGAAAACATAGCTGAAGGAAAACTTGAAATAGATGACCCTATTAATATTGAAAAAGACCCATCAGAAGAAAGTGGCGATGAGTCTGATGAAAAAAATAAACTAAGTGAGGAAAAGGATAAAAAAAAAGAAACTAAGTTTAAATTCAAAAGATATAAAATACAAGAAGTCATAAAACCAAATCAAGTTATCTTAGTACAAGTCATAAAAGATGAGCGAGGACAAAAAGGTGCAGCGCTTAGTACGTTTATTTCAATCGCTGGAAAATATATTGTCTTAATGCCAAACACTTCAAAGGGTGGAGGAATATCTCGTAAAATATTTAATCCAACAGATAGAAAAAAGATAAGAACTATTTTGAACGAAATTGAAATCCCAAAAGAAATGGGTTTAATCGTAAGGACTGCAGGTAGTAATAAAACTAAAAATGAAATCAATAATGATTTGGAAACTCTTATCAAAACATGGAGTCAAATCAAAGATACTGCCCTCAATTCTATAGCGCCATCATTAATTCACCAAGAAAGTGAAATTATAAAAAGGACTTTAAGAGATATGTTTGATGATAGTACTCAGAACATAATAGTTGAAGGTAACGAGGGTTATAAAAAAGCACAAACTTTCATGAAAATGATTATGCCATTAAGTGTCAAAAAGATAAAAAAATATAGAGGAAAGGTTCCGCTATTTATTGAGGAAAATATTGAACAAAAATTAAACCAGATATTTGACTCAGAGATAAAACTAAAATCAGGAGGATATTTAGTAATTAACCCAACAGAAGCACTTGTGTCGATTGATATAAATTCTGGAAGCTCTATTAAAGGCAAAAATGTAGAAAGTACAGCATTAGACACAAATATTGAAGCAGCTGAAGAAATTGCAAGACAGATTAAGATAAGAGATTTGTCTGGTCTAATTATAATCGACTTTATTGATATGCTAAGTTATGGAAATAGAAGATTAGTTGAAAGAAAACTCAAAGAAAAATGTAGAACTGATAGAGCAAGAATCCAAATTGGGAGAATAAGTAATTTTGGCCTTCTTGAAATGTCTAGACAAAGGTTGAGGGAAAGTGCAATAAAATGGAAAGTGACTCTAACTGATGAGTCGTTTGCTCAAAAATTACTTAAAACGGTTGAATTAAAGGCAGTTATAAATAAAGCTAAATTTGTTGAACTTAGAGTTTGTAAAAAAATTTCAGACTTCTTAAAAGAGAATTTTGTTGATGACTTAACTTATTTTGAAAAGAAAAATAAAATGACAATAGATATTGTTAGTGATCCAACACTTATTATCCCAGAATATATTATTGATATTCAAAATAAATCTAAAAAAACAATTGAGCTAATCGAACATTTTGAAAAATTAATAAACTTAGAAATTCAAATTAAAAAAGATAAAATTATTGATAAGAAAGAAGCTAAAAAATTTCACAAAAAACCTTTTAAAAAGAAACCTTATTTTAAAAAAAAGTTTGTTAAAAAAACAACAGCTATTAAATAATTCCTGTTTTTGGCGAAGATGCATTTCCGTATAAATATTTATTAATACGTCCAGCTAAGAAAGATTGTCTACCAGCAACCACAGCATTCTTAAATGCAAGTGCCATATCAAATGGTTTTTTTGCTTTAGCAATTGCAGTATTAACCAAAACACCATCACAACCTAGCTCCATTGCAATTGCTGCATCTGATGCTTGACCTAAACCTGCGTCTATAATTAATGGTAACTTAGTTTGCTTCCTAATAATTTGAATATTTATTTTGTTTAGAATACCTAGACCTGAACCAATAGGTGCAGCTAATGGCATTATCGCATCTGCTCCTGAGTTTTCCAATCTCTTTGCCATTAATGGATCATCATTACAATAAACCATAACCTTAAAACCTTCTCTAGCTAAAATCTCTGTTGATTTTAAAGTTTCAATCATGTCTGGAAATAAATTTTGCTTATCTCCTAAAACTTCCAATTTAACCAATTTCCAACCACCTATTTCTCTTGCTAACCGAAGTGTTCTTAAAGCTTCTTCTGAATTAAAACATCCGGCAGTGTTGGGTAAATAAGTAATTTTCTTAGGATCAATATAATCCATAAGAAGTGGTTTTTTTTTATCGGTTATGTTTACTCTTCTAACTGCAACTGTGACTATTTCAGCTCCAGAAAGTTTAATTGCTTTTGCACACTCGGACATGCTTCTATACTTGCCAGTGCCAACGATTAATCGAGAGTTAAATTTCTTATTAGCAATAACTATTTTATCATTTTTCATTTAACCACCTCCAATAAAATGAACTATTTCAATTTTGTCATTTTTTTTTATACAAATTTTACCNATATTTTTTTTTTCTATTATCTCTTGATTAAGTTCAATTGCCACTTTTTTTAAAGGAATTTTCAGATCTTTTACTAAATCTGAAATTTTTAAATTATCAGAAATAGATTTTAATTTACCATTTACTTTAATTTTTATTTTTTTTATTTTTTTCATCGTATATAAGTGTTGAATGAATAATAAAATTATTATTATCAATGGACCAAATCTTAATCTATTAGGTGAAAGAGAACAATCACAATATGGCTCAACTACTTTTGAACAATTAAAAGATAATTGTATAAAAAAATCAAATGAGATTGGTTTAGAATTAGAATTTGCTCAATCAAATATTGAAGGAGAACTGGTAAATTTAATTCAAGATGCCAGAAAAAAATATAACGGCATGATCATTAATGCTGCTGGTTTTACACATACTTCAGTTGCAATCAGAGATGCTCTTGATTTATTTAAAAAACCAATAATTGAATTACATATATCAAATATATATAAAAGAGAGGAATTTAGGCACAAATCTCTTATAAGCAATATAGCAACAGGAGGAATTTTTGGTTTAGGAGTTGAAGGTTATATTTTGGCCATAATTTCAATAGAGAAGATCTTAAAAAATGAAAATAGATAAAAGTATAATTAAAGAATTAAGTGATTATTTAGAAGAGTTCAATCTCACTGAAATTGAGATTACTGAAAAAGATACTAAAATTAAAGTTTCTAAGAACAATGTATCTATTAGCAATCAACCAGTCGTTACAACGGCAACTGCACATGTTGAAAATGAAAATGTTTCTGAGAAATCTAGCACAAAATCAGGTACTGAAATTATCTCACCAATTATTGGAACTGCCTACCATGCTCCAGAACCTGGTGCAAAAAAATTTATTGAAATAGGTAAAAAAATTAAAAAAGGTGATACCATAATGATTGTTGAAGCAATGAAAACAATGAACCATGTGCCTTCAACGGCAGATGGTGTTGTGAAAGAAATTTGTATTGAAGACGGTCATCCTGTTGAGTTTGGTCAAACTATTATCATTCTAGAGTAAAATAATGTTTAAAAAAATCTTAATTGCAAACCGTGGGGAAATTGCAGTTAGAATTATTAGAGCCTGTAAAGAATGGGGAATTCCAACCGTAGCCGTTCATTCTGATGTTGATAGAGAAAGTATGCATGTGAGAATGGCAGATGAAAGCGTATGTATAGGATCTCACCAACCTGCAAATAGCTATTTAAATATTCCAAATTTAATGTCAGCAATTGAGCTTACTAATGCTGATGCAGTGCATCCTGGTTATGGATTTTTATCTGAAAATGCTAACTTTGCAAAAATTCTTGAAGAAAATAAAATAGGTTTTATTGGTGCATCATCAAAACATATAGAAATGATGGGTGATAAGATCCAAGCAAAAAGAATTGCTAAAGAGAATGGTTTACCAGTAATTGAAGGTTCTGAGGGTGGTGTTACTGATATAGCTCAAGCTAAAGAACTATGTAAAACAATTGGGTTTCCAGTTTTAATTAAAGCATCAGGTGGTGGTGGTGGAAAAGGTATGAAAATTGTTTACAAAGAAGAAGAGTTTGAAACTTTGTTTTCTACTGCAAAATCAGAAGCACAAAAATACTTTGGTAATGATGAAGTGTATATTGAAAAGTTTTTTCAAAATCCAAGACATATAGAAGTTCAAATTTTAGCTGGTAAAAATAATGTTGTTCATCTTCATGAAAGAGATTGTTCAGTTCAAAGAAGACATCAAAAATTAATTGAAGAAACACCAAGTCCAGTTCTTAACGATGAAATAAGAAAAGATTTATTTGAAAGAACGGTAAAGATGGTTGAAAAAATTGGTTATTTGGGAGCTGGAACTGTAGAGTTTATTTATGAAGATGGAAAATTTTATTTTCTGGAGATGAATACGAGAGTTCAAGTTGAGCATCCTGTAACAGAAATGGTAACTGGGGTTGACATTATAAAAGAACAGATTTGGATTGCTTTTTCTGGAGAAACAGCTCTTAAACAGAGCGATATTAACCCAAGAGGTCATGCAATTGAATGTAGAATAAATGCAGAAGATGCAAGTAAAAATTTTCAGCCATCGCCCGGGACAATTGGTATGTGTCATCAACCTTCAGGTTTCAGAACAAGAGTAGATGGAGCAATTTTTCAAGGATACAAAGTTACCCCTTATTATGACAGTATGGTTTGCAAACTAATTTGTCACGGAAGAAATAGAACTGAGGCAATTCAGAGAATGAATAGATCTCTAGACGAATTTATAATAGAAGGAATTACAACAACTATTCCCTTACATAAAAAGCTACTGAGCCACAAAAAATTTATTAATTCTGATTTCAATGTAAGTTGGTTAGATAAAGATACTATAGTCTAATAACATTTAATAAGCCAAACATCATAAACTGGATGATCAAAAGGAGTTATTGATGGGCTTGATGAAAACATCCATCCATTAAATACAAAAACCTCATTATTATTATCATCAGTCAGATCTTTGACTTGTACATACGCTGTAATTTCTGGATTATCGTCAAATTCTGAGTTTTTGCATTTTAAACTCTTTATAGAAAGATCTTTAAATGTAATTAACTCTCCATTTTTTAATTTCACTAAAGTATTTTTTGAGCTAATTTTATCTAAAATTTTTAAATCTGTAAAAGATCCTTCTGTGTTATTATTTGCAAATGAGAGATTTACTAAAAAAAAATAAAATAAAAAAATAGAGATAAATAAATTAAATTTATTGTTTCCAGCTAGAATATTTCTTTTTGATTCCATCTTTATCTTTATTTGGATAATAAGCCTTTTCTGTACCAGTTAAATTAGATTGATGAGGTTTTTGCCATTCATATTTTTCAAGATCATGGGTATTTTCTATTTTATTGGGGGTAAAATGTATCCACGAATACCACTCAACTGGTATTTTAGATGCATCAATAGTATTCGCATAAATAATCCATCTCTTTCCATTTTTACTCTGGTAATATTTATTTCCAAGTTCATCACTGCCAACTAATTTTCCAAATAAAATTGTTTTTAATCTAGTGCCAAATGTATCTTGATTCCACCAGGTGAAAATTTTTTTTAANAGTGTCAACATAAAATTTATTTATTTATTCAATTAAAAATTGTATAATTTAAATTAGACTAAAATATGAATTTGTATATAAATTAATTAATTCAATATTCAAATTAAAATTTAAATTGGAGTTAAATGGCAAAATATTTAGTTGAGACTTACTATACATGTACGTTTAAAGTTAATCATTATCTAGATGATATAAATGAAACAGAGTTAAAAAATCTTGAAAAAAGAGATGATGGAAAATTTGAGGTCCTAGATGTAAAACTTGATAATCGTAAAACAAAAAGTCTTGACCCTAACAACAATAAAGTTGTTGAAAGCAAAAAAGTTGAAGTGGTTGCTGACACAAGTCAAACAACCTCACAAAATAAAGAGAGTATTATTTCAAGCTTTAATAAAACTTCTGAAAGAGGTGGTAAAAGATTTGGAATGCCTGATAGAAGAAAAGGATACATCCAAAAAGCAACTATTGGTGACCATAAAGTTTATCTACATACTGGTGAATATGAAGACGGTAAAATTGGTGAAATTTTTATTGATACAAGTAAAGAAGGAGAGTTAGTTAAAGCTTTAATGAATAATTTTGCTATAGCTGTATCTCTAGGTCTTCAGTATGGTGTTCCTTTAGATGAATTCATAAGTGCATTTGTTGGCACTAAATTTGAACCTTCTGGAAAAGTGCATGGTAACGACAGAATACTTAGCGCAAGTTCAATTTTAGATTATATTTTTAGAGAATTAGCAATATCTTACCAAAATAGAGAAGATTTAGCACATACACCTTCTATTGGTGGTAATGAAAATCCTTTAAATGAAGAAACTCAATCAGATGACCAAAACCAGTTATTAAAGATTGTAAAAGATATAACAAGCAAAGGTTTTGTAAGAAATAACTATAAAAAGAATTTAGTAGATCTTTCTGACGTTAAAATAAATTTAAAAGGTAAAAAATAATTTTTATTTTTTATGTTTTATTGCAAGACTAAGCTCTTTTAATTGTTCCTCACTAATATCAGATGGGGCTTTCATCATCAAATCTTGCGCATTTTGGTTCATTGGAAACATTGTTACTTCTCTGATATTTTTTTCATTTGCTAATAACATTACAATTCTATCAATACCAGGGGCTATTCCTCCATGTGGTGGTGCCCCATAACTTAGTGCATTAATCATTCCACTAAATTTTTCATCTACTTGTTTTTTATCATAACCTGCTATTGAAAACAGTTTATACATAAGTTCTGGCTTATGATTCCTAATTGCTCCTGAGGAAAGCTCAATACCATTGCATACAATATCGTATTGATATGCCAATATATCTAGGGGGCTTTCAAAATTTTTTTCGGTTAAGTTACCCTGTGGCATAGAAAAAGGGTTATGACTGAATTCAATCTTGTTATTTGTCTCATCTTTTTCAAACATTGGATAATCAACTATCCAACAAAATGCAAATACATCGTCATCAATTAAATCTAAATCTTTTGCTATTTTATCTCTAGCAAGTGCAGTAATTTTTTCTAAATCATTTTGTTTTCCGCACGCCATGAAAATACTGTCCCCAACTTCTGAGTTAGTTTTATTCATTATTTCTTCTAAAGCTTCTTTCGAAAAAAACTTCCCTATAGGTCCTTTTGCTGAAAGTTGTTCACCCTTTTCAAAAGTAAAATATGCTAATCCTGAGGCACCTTCTTCTTTGGCCCACTTATCGATATTATCAAAAAAACTTCGAGGTTTGTCTTTTGTATTCTTAGTTGAAATACACCTGACTTTAGAACCAGATTTTACAAGTTTTTTAAAAATCTCAAATGAAACATCTTCTCTAGTAAATATTTCTGTAATATCATTTATAAGCAATGGGTTTCTTAAATCAGGCTTGTCACTTCCATAATTTAACATTGCATTAGCATATGAAATTTTTGGAAATTTATCATACATTAATTTTTTATTTGAGAATTTTTTAAAAGTATTAACCATTAAAGATTCAACAACGTTAAAAACATCTTCTTGTTCCACAAATGACATCTCTAGATCAAGTTGATAAAATTCTCCTGGACTTCTGTCAGCTCTAGCGTCTTCATCTCTAAAACAAGGAGCAATTTGAAAATATTTATCAAAACCAGAAACCATTATTAATTGTTTAAATTGTTGAGGTGCTTGTGGTAATGCATAAAATTTTCCAGGGTTAAGTCTACTTGGAACTAAAAAATCTCTCGCACCTTCTGGGCTTGATGAGGTTAATATTGGCGTTTGAAATTCTAAAAAACCCAGTTTAGTCATTTCATTTCTAATATATGAAATCACTTTTGACCTTAAGATTATATTTTCATGAATTTTTTTTCTTCTTAAATCTAAAAATCTATATTTTAATCTAATTTCTTCAGCATATTCCTGGTCACTAAAAACTGGCATTGGTAATTCTTTGCAAGTACCTAGTATTTCAAATTCATTTATAACAACTTCAATTTCACCCGTTTCAATATCTTTATTAATCGTCTCATCAGAACGATTCACAACTTTTCCACTAATTTTTATAACTGTTTCAAGTTGAGTTTTTTCTAACTCTGAAAAATTTTTATTTTCTTTATCTATAATACATTGAGTAATTCCGTAATTATCCCTTAGATCAATAAATAAGAGGTTCCCATGATCTCTTTTTTTATTAATCCATCCAGATATTGAAATATCTTTGTCTAAATCATCTCTTCTTAATTCGTTGCAATTATGTGTTCTATACTTATTCAATTACTCTCCTAAAACTTCTTTTATAATTTTAAAGTCGATTGGTTTTTTTCGTTTTAAACTAATTTTGTCGATTTTATATATGAAATCAAAAATTTTGCCATACGATCTATCAATTCTTTTAATAATAAAATCTA
>JGI26256J51712_1000446_pt1 | contig 17751 bp, 20 predicted proteins | sample SaaInlV_150m_DNA_FD_51712 | JGI IMG/M metagenome (IMG submission 51712) | reverse complement strand
ATTATTGATTCTAATTTTTGTATTAATGTTCTATTTACACTTAATACAAAAAAATGCCAACCAAATGCAAATTCTGAATCTGTCATAACAAAATCATCTTTNCCGTGGACCATTTCTTCTAAAAGTATGAGTTGNTGTGTTAATGCTTTACTTGTTTTATCATAATCTACTGCAGAAACATTGATGTTTAGTTTACTCTCCATAATTTTTTTATGGATATACAAAATAAAAGGCTTACACCTATTATTTTAACAAATGTTCAAAATCAATATCAAAATGCATTTTCATGATGCTGATGTATGTTTTAATTGATTCTGGAATTTCTTCTGTACACACCACACCTAATTCCTTTGCNTTGATCCAAATAGTTAATGTCTGTATGATTGTTANAAATCTATCATTTTTAACTTCTGAACTTGAAATTGATTTTGTATATCTTTCTGCAAATTCCCATGCAGTAACAAAATCTACACATTTTACGCCAAAAACAGATAATAATTGCTCTTGTACACTCTCTGCTTTTTTGAATGGTACTTTGTTGATGATGTATGGAAAATTAACTTTGTCTGGAAGATAATTTGGCAGTGGTCCCCATATTGTAATTATTTTTGTTTCTGGTTTTAATTTATTAAATTTTTTAACCATACTCTTTATGGTTTTCTCATCTGTGAACCAAAATAAAATTACAGTTGCATCTGAAATATCTGATTCCTCTATATTCTGATGAATTAATTTTACATCGATATTTTTTTCTTTAATGTTTTTTTGTGCATTTTGAATTTTTTCTAAGTTGTTATCTATCCCTATGGCTTTTTTAACTTTAAATTCATTAATTGCAATCTCTATCCCCTTTTCATTGTTACATCCTAGATGAAAAAATATGTCGTTTTTTCCTAAATTTGAAAATTTGAAAATTTCTTTAAGTGTTTTTTCAGGTAATTGAACATCCTCGCCACTAAGTAAATTTTTTGGCAGTGTTTGTAAATATTCTTCAATTTTCATTAATTATGATATTTTAAGCAAGAATTTATTCTCTTATGCTTTCTAATTTTGACACTGCTTGCCATAACTGGGTTCTTACATATGATGGCATGTTTGCATCTTGTGTAATATCGTCAAGTAGGCTAACTGCATTTGCAGCTCTTACTGCTAATGCATCTTCTTCTTTTACTAACTCTGTAACAAGATCTGTAATTGATTTTTTAACCGTTTTTGGAGTGGAGTTTGTAGATACAATCAGATTTAGTGTATCGATAGCTTCTTTCATTGCCTGTTTATTTTGAGTCTCGTCTACCATTTTTTACACATTTTGTTAAAAATTAGCCGTATATAGTTACATCTCTACAAATACGTTGTCTGATTCAACTATGACGTCATACGATGTTAAATCTCTGAGTTTTACTGGAAATTTTAAAAATTTACCTGTTTTACAATCAAACTCTGCTGCATGCCATCCACAAGTAATCGTACACCCGTCTAATTTACCTTCAGATAAACTAGAACCTGAATGTGTACATGAATCATCTGTAGCACAATATTCNCCATCAATATTTGCAACTAGGATGTCTCTGCCATCAATTGACACTTTAATCATTTTTCCAGGAGTAATGTCTGATGTTTTTCCTGCAATTATTCTTCCCATGGTAATTTTTATTTGTTCATTCTTAATATTTTTTTTGTATATGAAAATTCGAGAAGCAAATTCTTTTGATAAAATTCCAGTTCTAAAATTTTGTAAGAACACATTTTCTTGGGGGGATTATATTGATAAAGTTTGGTCTTCTTGGTTAGAAGAAGGTAATTTGTTTTTATTTGAAAAACAATTTCCAGTTGGCATATGTCATGCATTTTATTCTGAAAATCAAATATGGATTGAAGGAATTAGAATTGATCCTAATTTTAGAAGGGAAAAGATTGGTTCAAAACTTGTTACTCACGCTGAATTAATTGGAAAAAAAACTAACGCATTATTTTCTTACATGTTAATAGACACTGAAAATATTCCGTCTATTTCCATGGCTAATTCATTAAATTATGAACTATCTGAAATATGGCACTTTTATTCATTAGTTCCTAAAATAAATTCTCATTATAAAATTGAATTTGTAAAATCCGTACCTTCTAATCTATTTCCTTATTATGTAAATTCCTGGAGATGGTTTTCAACTAATGAAAAAATTCTATCGGATTTGTGCGCTCAAAATAAAGTCATTCAATCTAGTTTGAATGGTCAAATTTCTGTTGCCATAGTTGCAGATTATAAACATGATGAAAAGACTTTGATTGTAACTCTATTTTCAGGCTCATTTGAAACTTTATCTGATATTATTTCTTATTTACAAAATTATGCAATTGAAAAAAATTATGAGCGAATTCAAATTTTAACTAAACAGAAACTATCTTCATTTGATTCTTTAGAATATAGAATTTCATTCAATTTGATGAGAAAATCTTTGATTTAATTTGATTTAACTACTCTTATTGTATTGTTTAGCATTCCTAAGCCTTCTATTTCCATTTCTATTTCATCGCCGTCTTTTAGATATACTGCATTTGGTTTGTTTAACATTGTACCTGCTGGTGTTCCTGTTGAAATTATGTCTCCTTTTTCTAATGTCATCACTTTACTAATTTTTGCAACTATCTCTGGAATTTTAATAAACATTTTGTTTGTTGAAGAGTTTTGTCTTATTTCCCCATTAACTTTTGTTGACATTTTTAGATTTTGATTTTCTATTTCATCAGCTGTTGTAATCCATGGTCCGCATGGTGCAAATGTATCGAATCCTTTTCCTCTGGTAAATTGTTTATCTGTTTTTTGAATATCTCTTGCTGATGTGTCATTGAAAATCATATATCCAAATATCATGTCTTTTGCATCCTCTACACTGATATTTTTACAATCTTTTCTAATGATCAAGGCTAATTCGATTTCATAATCTAATTGTGTGACAAAGTCTGGACATACGATATCTGATTTTGTATGATTTAGTGTTGTTCTTGGTTTCATTACAAATGCTGGATCTTCAATTGCTTCTAATCCCTGCTCTTTTGCATGATCCGAATAATTGAATGCTAGACATATTATTTTACTTGGATTTGGAATGGGTGCTAATAGCTTATATTTTGAAATATCTTCCCTGTATTCTAATTCGTTTATTTTATTCTTAATTTCATCATACCATCCATCAAACAAAAAATCTTTGACATTGATGGGAATTGGTACGCCTGTTAATTCTGTAATTTCACTTTTTATAGCTATTTTAGTGTCTTTAAGAAAACCGTATGTTTCANTGGTNCCATCTGTTACTCTAACTATTTTCATATTTCATCACTTATGTGTAAAAATCGCTTGATTTTGTGAATCTTTTCTACAATATCCAAATCTAATAAATTGTATCTCATCTCCGTCTTTTATCTGTAAGTAATGTGGCTCACAATATGCCGTTATCTCTTTTAAACTATNTTCATTGAATTCATCATTAATAAACAGGATTTTTGGAATAATCATTTTAATTTGATGTGCTGTTTTTTGTGAAACCCATTGTATTTTTGGAATGCTTTTAATGTCTCCGTCTTCTGCAAATTCTCCTTCTAATTCTTCTCCTTGCTTTGTAATCAAAATATTCCCTAATCCTAAAAGTCTTATTTTCCCCCCTTCTTTGATATTTTCTGCATCTTCTCCGGAAATATAGAAACTTCCGTCAACATCAATTTTTCTTTTACCCATATCATTTACTGGATGATTTGATACTTCTACTGACGTGATTGATAAATTTTTTACTACAAGTTTTTTTGGATTACTNACCATATACAATCTAATNCTATTTTCATCAACAAATTTTCTATTAAATGCTTCAAGCGAATCAAACGGTGCAAGTGTATTTGCTTTAGTTAATCCCAATGACATGATGAATTTTCTAATGGCTTCTGGTTTTATTCCTCGTTTTTTTAATCCCTCTAAAGTTGGTAATCTAGGATCATCATACCATGAAACTTTTCGTTCTTCAATTAAAGGTCTGATTACTCTTTTTGAAATTGGCATACCTTTGAATTCCAATCTTGAGAAAAATCCTTGTTCTGGTTTTCTCATATTCAGTGAATCTAAAATTGTCTCAGTTAGCTCTTCTCTTAATTCAAATTCTTTTGAACGAAAAGCATGTGTAACTCCATCGATACTATCCTCAATCGCAACTGCAAAATCATAACTTGGCCAAATTCTATATTTTTCACCTAGTGTGTAGTGTTTTCCCTCTATTATTCTGAATAACACTGGATCTCTCATTACTGCATTATCTGCTTCCATGTTTCCACGGAATCTAACAACTGCTTCACCTGGTTTGAATTTGGTTTCCATTTTTTCCCAATTTTTGATATTTTTATCTAAATCTTCTCTACTGCATTTACACGCTTTTCTTTCGCGTCTATTTTTGCTAATATCCTCTCTTTTACATTTACAAATGTAGGCCTTTCCCGAATTAATCAATTCAATCCCTTTTTCATAAAATACTTCCATATCATCCGAAGTACTTTTCACTATGTCAAATTCTATTCCTAACCATTCTAATCCTACTTTAATTGCTGCATGATATTCCATCCTTTCAGCTTCTGGATTTGTATCGTCCATTCTTAGAATAAATTTTCCTCCGTACATTTTTGCATATTCTGAATTGATGATAGCTGCCTTTGCATGTCCGATATGCGGATAGCCGTTTGGTTCTGGTGGAAATCTTGTAATGACATTTCCTTGTTGTGCATTTTCCAACTCGGGNAGTCCTTCTCTTTCTTTTATTTTCTCTTTAGGTGCTAAAACCTCTGGAAAATTTTCATCAATTTCTTTTTTTTGTTCNTCCATTGATAACTGATTTACACTAGACACAATTTCAGATATTTCAATTGAAATTTCCTTCACTTTGGTTCTAAATTCTGGTTTAGTTCCAAGAATTTTTCCTAAAATTATCTTATCTCGAGTTTCTCCTTCGTGTTCAAATGCATTTTGAAGAGTCATTTTCCTAATTTCTTTTTTTATTTCTTCATTCATGATAGTTCCCTCTGTTGTAACTATACACTTCGCCTAACTACAAAATCCAATAATGCTGTTAACTCTACTTTAGCTGAACCTGTATAATTTTTCAATGATTTTTCTGACTTTTCTGCATATTTTAGTGCCTGATTTCTAACTTTTTCCTCTATTCCTAATGCACGTATTACCTCTACAGCCTTGTTTAGATCACTTTTTGAAATTTTNGAATTTCCAAATGCNTTCANAATTATTTTTCTCTCGTTACCCTTTGCTAGTTTTATTGCCATTAAAATTGGCAATGATTTCTTACCTTCTCTCAAATCATTTCCTACTGGTTTCTTTGTAATTTTAGGATCTCCCATGACTCCTATTAGATCATCTGTAATCTGAAATGCTATTCCTAAGTTTCTTCCGAATGCTGAAAGATTTGCAATATCTTTAGGTTTGTTTGTTGCACAAATTGCTCCCATTGAACAGGAGACATCAAACAACGCTGCTGTTTTTTTACCTATCATTGTAATGTATTCTACTTGTGTTGGAATTCTTTTTTCATCTGCCATTTTAATATCTAGTAGTTGACCTTCACAAACATCTACACAAGCTTTTGCAAGTCTGGATATTAGATGTGTAGTTGAGTTTGGTGATAATTTTGATTCACAAATAATTTGAAATGCTTTTGAAAATAAAACATCNCCTGCTAAAATTGCAACTGGCATACCAAATTTTTTATGCACTGTTGGAACACCATGGCGCATTTCATCATTATCCATAATATCATCATGTACNAGAGTAAAGTTGTGAACCATTTCTACAGCACTAGCAGCTATCATGGCATTAGATGATTTTCCACCTAAAATCTGGCAACTTCTAATTACCATGTACGGTCTAAGTCTTTTTCCACCGTTAACGATAAGATGACCTGCTGCATCATAGAGTTTTTTTGGATTACCTTTTAATTTTGAATTAAGATACTTGTTTACTATTTTAGCATTATTTTCAATTTGTTTAGTTTTTTTCATCTACTAATCTCCATTTATCTGCTGGAATATGGGTCTTAATTGCTTCTTGTAATCCATCATGAACTTCATTGTTTAACCATGTTGATAAGACATTTTCGTATTTTTTGAGCATAACTTGGTCTGATTTTTCAAGTAATTCCAACGCAATTAGCATCCATGGACAATAAATTTCAGGACTTGTTTTTATTTCAGCAATCAATTCTTTGGCTGAGATCCATTTAATTTCCTCAATTTCCCCTTCAATCTCTTTTAATTCCGTATTTTTATCAATCACGCCAAGTAGAGTTCCGCAAATTTCATTCTCAGATCCTACNTCTTTGTATGGCACATGATATTCAAATTTATGAAAATAGTCTAATTTTCCACTAATTCCTAATTCTTCTGGCATTCTTCTTTCACCTGATGAAACATATCCTTCTGATTCTCTTGGATGACTTGCAAATGTTCCATCCCAATCCCCTGGCCATAGCATTTTTTCTTTTGCTCTTTTTGTTAGTACTAGTCTTCCATCAATATCAAATAACAATGCTGTGAATGCTCTATGTAATTTTCCATTTGGTAAATGAGATTTCACTTTCTCCTCAGTTCCAATTGGATTGTCCTTTTCATCTACGAGTATTACAAATTCTTCAGCCATTTCTTTTTCCTCTAAACATTGTTCCTTTAAACTCTCTATTTTTAACAACTGCTACAATTCTTTCAGGTTTTTTCCCATTGACAAAAAATACATTTATTCCCATCTTTGAAATTTTAACAGCCTCTTCCACTTTTCTAGTCATTCCTCCTGTTACATCCATTTTATTTTCTGACATTAATGGCACATTTCCTTTTAATTCTGAAATTAATTTTTTTGATTTAAGATCCGAATATAGTCCGTCTTCATTTAATGCAAAAATACACAACCTTGGCTTTAGAATTTTTGCAAAGTGAGTCATAATTTTATCCCCTGACAAGATGTATGTTTTATTTTTACCGAACCATAATGCATCCCCGTATGTAACTGGAATTAAGCCTGATTTTGCAATTTTTTCAATTTCTTTAATTTTATTTAAAATTGGTTTATTTCCTGACATGAAATCCGTTGGAGGTAGGGCATATGGATTTAATTTATTTTTTAACAGTGAGTCTAAAATAATTTTATTTAGTTCAATCATTGAATTTTTAATAATTGAAACTCCTCTAATATCGTATTTTCTTTCTTTTGTATGCATATCATATTTTACGGACCAATAATGCCCATATGATCCCCCTCCGTGAATGATGATTATCGGTTCTTTAATTTTTCTTAAACTCTTTGTAATTCCATCAATTGTTTTTTTCCTAGGTGATAATGGCTTTTCTTTATTTGTAATAATTGATCCGCCTAATTTTATCAGAATCATGTTGTTGAAAATTATTTAGATAATTAAAAAGTATCCAGTCCTTTGAAATCAATTTCTGCTGAAAAACATTCAAAATTCTTACCTTTGAATTCTTTCAAACTTTGTTCTACATTTGATTCATTTGTTAATGCAAAAATACACCCTCCTCCTCCTGAACCTGTTATCTTGGCCCCAAAGGACGTTTTTTGACCTATTTCTATCATCTTTTTTAATTGATTATTTGATATTCCTATAGTTTCTAAATATTTTTGATTTTGATTAATTTTTTGTCCTAATTTTTCTGGATTATTTTCTTTTAGTAATTTTAAAACATCTTCAATTAATTCTGATTCCTGATTTAATAATTTAGTAAATTTTTCTTTATTTTTGATTCCAAACATCTTAACTCCTGAAACCATTGATTCAGTTGAGTGCTCTATGTTTGAATTTGCAATAACTAATTGAAAATTAGGTTCATCCTTAATTTTTTTGAAGCCTTGTTTTTTCCCATATTCTATTATTCCTCCATATGTGCACACAGTACAATCTGCCCCTGATGTATTTTCAAAAATTGTCCTTTCAGCTTCTATTGCAAGTTCTAAAATTCTCTCTTTAGATGAATCTTCAAATAATTTAAAAATTGCGGCAGCACCTGCAACACAACATGCCGATGATGAGCCTAGTCCTGCACCTAATGGTATTTCTGATTCAATTTTAATTTCTATACCTGTATCTTGATTTTTAATTGCTTTATTTGCTAAATAATAAAATGGTTTTAATGGTGAATTAATTTCTGAAATTAATTTATTTGGTTCTAAGATTAGATTGCCTATTTCTGAATTAATCGAAATCTTTCTTTTACTAGTTTTTTCTGCAGTAACTGTGACTCTTTTGTTAATGGAACACAAAATTGCTTTTACTCCGTATACTACAAAATGTTCTCCAAACAGAATAACTTTTCCTGGAGCTGATGCTTTAGATTTCAATTAAAATTTTGAAATAATTTTTATTCTATTTCCTCTTCGATCATTTTTGCTTCAAAATCGTCAATTTCATATTTCATTGATTCATTTTCTTTCAATTCTCCTTTTTCAATGAGAATTTGACGAACCAACAACCAGTATATTGTTGCTAGTGATTTTCTTCCTCTGTTATTTCCTGGAATGATGACGTCTAATTTTGAGGTAACATTATCTGTATTTGCAATTCCTGCAATTGGTATTCCTGCATTGGTTGCTTCAATTAATGCTTGTACGTCTACTTCAGGATCTGAAATAAGAATTAATTTTGGTTCAATGTAATATGGTAGTGATGGATTTGTTAAAGTTCCTGGCATAAATCTTCCAAGAAGTTGTTTGGCTCCTGTCATTTCACAGAATTTTTCAATAGGTATTCCTGCATATTGTCTACCTGAACATGCTATGACGTTTTCTGCTCCTACTCTGTTGATGAATTTAGCACAAGTCTTAATTTTTTCTAATGTCATGTCAATATTTATCATGTAAAGTCCTTCAGGGCTTGCTTTTTCGATGAATTGTTTCATGAATTTTGTCTTAACTTGTGTTCCTACTCTGATTCCGGTAGAAATAACTTTTTTCTTAATATCTATAATTTCGGGTTGTTCACTCATGACGATTTTAAATCTCCGCCATGCCACATATAAAATCATGCCCTGATAAGCGTAATAATTCGTTCAATTTTGCTATTCTTTCACCTCCAACTACCCCTACTTTGAGCATTTTTGAGCCTGTTGCTATGCCTATGTGGGAAATTTGGGAGTCTGTGGACTCNCCTGATCTATGTGATGTGATTAATTTGACATTATTTTGATTTGCAACATTTGCAAATTCAAGAGCATCATATAGGCTACCTGCTTGATTAACTTTTAAAATTGCAGCATTACATGCTTTTACCTTGATTGCTTTTGTTAGGATGTCTTTACTTGTAACTGTCAAATCATCTCCTGTGACAAGTGTATTTGGGAATTTTGCAGCTAATTCTGCCATGTCTTCAAATGCCTCTTCATGAACTGCATCTTCCGCATAAATTAATTTAAATTTATCAATAATATCTGCTGCAAAATCAATTTGCTCTCCTGTTGAATTTTCAAATCCTGCTCTATCGTACAAGTACTTTCCTTTGCCTTCATTCCATTGTGTTGATGATGCAAAATCAACTCCTAATGCAACTTCCTTACCTAAAGTAAATCCTAAATTTTCACAAGCTTTTGCTGACACTTCTAACGCTTTTAGATTTTCTAATTTGGGTGCCCATCCGCCTTCATCGCCTCTTCCGTTTGTGAAGCTAGGATCTTGTTTTTGTAAAACTTTACGTAATTCTTTATGAACTGCTAAATTTGTTTCAATTGCATCTTCGATAGTTTTTGCACCCGTTGCACAAATTAAAATTTCTTGTATGTCTGGAGTTCCAGGTCCTGCATGTGCACCACCTCCTAAAATATTGCCTATTGGAATTGGAAATTTAAATTCTGAATCAGTTGACAATGTTTTGAATAATGGTTGCTCTAATGCTTTTGATGCTGACTCCATTGATGCAATTGTAACTGCAAATGCAAGTGAACCTCCGATTATTGAATAATTGTTAGAATTATCTAAACTTCTCAATGTGTCGTGTATTGCTTTTAAATCCGATGATTCTAACCCTATGAATTTTTGAGAATTTTGTTTTAATATCTTGAGGCTATCTTCTGGATTTTCATTTGGAAAACTTACTGCTTCATACTTTCCTACACTCGCACCTGAAGGCGAACAAACTCTTCCTAGAAATCTATTATCTGATACTATGTCTACTTCGATTGTTTTACTGCCTCTACTATTGAATAAAATGCGTCCTTCTACTGAGGTAATTTTAGGCAAACTAATCTAATTCGGCTAAAACTTCTTGCTTTCTCTTCTCAATTGATTCATAGAACGGAATCACTTGTTGAATTGTTTCAACAGTGGTCAAAAGCATTCTTCTGCAACAATATCTAGCAATACCTAAATCATTTAGAACTTCTTGAGGATCTTCTCCTGCTTTAACTTTAGTTTGATAATCATCATACTTGTCTGCAATTAAGTTTCCACAAGTAAAACATCTAACTGGAACTAACACGATGAAAAAAGTCGTCAAGGATTATAAAAACCATACATGAATGTTTTATTGCGGATGTCGCCCAGCCTGGCCAAAGGCGCTAGCTTGAGGGGTTAGTCTCTTAGGAGTACGTGGGTTCAAATCCCATCATCCGCACCACTTTTTCTAAATTACTTTTGAAGTTTTTCTAAGGCTTTGATTAATTCTGTTCTTCTTTTTTCTTCTGTAATTGCAGATCTAACATCATCGACTAAAATTCTATTCACATCAATCTTCCTTCTTGCTTCTTTTACAACTTTATCGTATAGCGAGAAAGTATAAAGCTGAAGATATAGTCCCTCCATTATCTCAAAAAATCTTATCGCTTCATCAATATTTCCCATTCTCATTTCATCGAAAACTCTTCTTTTCAACTCCCCTACACAATCCAGCAGCCCTAAAACATATGATTCTGGCATTACTGCTAATTTTGTATCTGATGGAATGTCTTTTTTTTCAACAATTGCAATTAAACATGCTGCTTCCACAAATTCTTGTTCTGGCGTGATCAAATATCTTCTTAGTTGACCTGTTGCTTTTTTCTTATATTTTTTTAATAGTGTGTCAGCTTGTTTTAAATTATTTTTAGCAGTTGTTAATTCACCTTTGTGAACTGCAATAATTGATTTACTGCAGAGAATAACAATCTCTCTTGTATTTTTTAATAAAAATTCTCTTGAATCTTGAGTTACTGCTAAAGATTTTGTAATTTTATTTAATGATGGTTTAACGTTTTTTAATGTCATGCTTGAAAATATTCTAAAACTAGGATAAAGCCGTTTGCTAAACTCTTATTTTGGTTATGATTTGATGTAAGTTATGGAAATAACTGTGGATCAAATGTATCAAATTGAAAATAAAGGCCATGATATGGGATTTTTAAAAAAATTTATGATGGAAAATGCTGGAGCTGCAGCAGTTAGACGGTTGATTACAAACTTTGAAAATATATCTTCAAAAAATATCTTAATTTTTGTAGGGTTGGGAAATAATGGCGGTGATGGTTTGGTAATGGCTAGGCATTTAGCTGGCTATGGCTCAAACGTCACTGTGATGCTTCTTGGGGATCCTGAAAAAATTAAAACTGAGGAAAGTAATTGGAATTGGTCAATTTTAGAAAAGATGCCTTCGGTAAAGTTACTATCTGGAAATTCTTTGGATTTTAATTTCAAGCCTGATATTGTCATAGATGGTATTTTGGGTACTGGTATTTCTGGTGAAATTAGAGAACCATATGCATCTGCAATTAATTTTATCAATTCAACTGACTGTTACAAATTTGCTGTAGACGTTCCTTCTGGTTTAGATCCTCAAACTGGAAATACTGCAAATATTTTTACTAAATGTGATATGACTGTTACATTTCATAAAATGAAGGAAGGTATTCCAAAAAGAAAAGATTTGACTGGTGAACTTTATGCGGAAAAAATTGGAATTCCTGTTGAAGCTGAAGAGGGAATATTGTGATAGTACATCAAATACCAGTTGGACCGATGCAGAATTTTTGTTACATTGTTGTTGATGAAGATACTAGTGAATCTATAATTGTTGATCCTTCATGGAATCTCATGGAATTGGAATTGATAATTAAAAATAATAATTTAAAAATAAAATATATTGTAAACACACACTATCATGATGATCATACAAGAGGAAATCAAGAAATGGCGGAATCTACAAAAGCTCCTATAATTCAACATGAATCTTCAACATTAAAAAATGACATTACTGTAAAAGATGGAGATTTTATTGAATTTGGTAATTCAAAATTAAAAGTTCTTCACACTCCTGGACATTCTGACGATGGTATTTGTTTGGTTGGAGGTGGAAATATTTTTTCAGGTGACACATTATTTGTTGGTAATTGTGGTCGAATTGATTTACCTGGAGGCAGCGCATCTAAACTTTATCATAGTCTTTTTGATGTACTTCATCCCTTAGACGATAATTTAGTATTGTATCCTGGACATAATTATGGTCCCTCTGAAGTATCTACTATAGGAAAAGAAAAAATGAATAATATGATAATGCAAAAACGAACTGAACAGCAGTTTGTTGATATGATGGGTTAGTGATATTTTTGGAAGATTTTGAGTTATTTGGAAATACTACACGTGCTCAAAATTTCCTTGATTCTGTAAAATCTGGACAATTTCTTTTGTCTTTTGTCATGTCATACACTCAAACTTGTGAAATTCCAGGAATTACTATTGCAGGTGCTGATAGTGATTCAATGCAATATACGCCTCCAGCTGATGCAGAATATCTTCACTATGGACATTGTAAAACCATTGATGGTATTCCAATGACTCCTGATGGAAAACCCACTCCTGGTATTTTAACAAAAACTGCTCTAGAGTCTGCCAGTATTCCTCATTTAACAATTAATGCCGGNAGTAAAATCACTCCGCAATTACCTTTTATTGAAACTGGCTTGTCTTTTGGAAAAAATATTTCTATTGAACCTGCCATGTCTGATTCTCAAGTGTCAACTGCTGTCGAATTTGGTAGAATTGTTGGAAGAAACATGGCGTCATTAACTGATTGTTTGGTAATTGGTGAAAGTATTCCTGCTGGAACCACAACTGCTTTAGCTGTATTGCGAGCTTTTGGTTTTGATGCAAAAGTAAGTTCTAGTATTCCTACTAACCCTACAAAATTAAAAAATGAAATTGTTGATTCTGCACTTAAACGAATTGATTCTGATCATCCCTATAGTGTACTTGCAAAAGTTGGTGATCCTATGATTGCTTTTGTTGCAGGGATGTTAAGTTCTGCATCATCTATTTCTAAAGTCATGTTGGCTGGTGGAACTCAAATGACTGCCGTACTGGCATTCGCATCTAAAATTGGATTTAATGAAGAAAATACTGCAATTGGAACTACTTCGTATATTACAAATGATCAAAATGCTAATTTCACAAATCTTGTTAAAGATATTGCAGACGTACCTGCAATTTCTGTAAACCCTGGTTTACATAATTCAAAATATTCTGGATTAAAGGCATTTTCAGAGGGCTATGCAAAAGAAGGTGTAGGCGCTGGAGGTTGTATTGTCTCATCCATGTTAAAAACTGGAAATAATTCTTCAAAATTTTTGAATCTTGTGGAACAAGAATATGATAGACTATCTACTCTATCTCCGCCATAGTTCCTAGAATACTTTGTCCCAAAAACTATACTTTTAAAAAATCAAAACCTTTTTTGCATTTTAATTTGTAATATTGTAACAAGGCCAATTATTATCAAGATGCTACCAATAGGTAGCAGATATTCAAATGTTGGATATACAAAATAGACAATTAATACAATAATACCTAATATGATGAATCCAATTATTCCATTTACGGCTAAATTAGTCATATATCAAAGGAGTACATCCACTTGCATAACACATTTTCTATGATACCAGTGCTCATTTCTTATTCTAGGATCCAATCGAATTTCCTTTTTACACAGTGTACAACGAATAATCATTCTGCTACNACATCACTGNANCAAATTATCTTAAGAAGCGTGGGTTATTGTAAAAAAAGTGACTATGCCTGGGAAGTTGTCTATTTTACTGTGACTGATTTTGCTAAGTTTCTTGGATAGTCTGGATCTGTATCTTTTTCAAGTGCTGCATAATATGCTAGTAATTGTATCGGAATAATTTCTGAAATTGGATACAATATTTCATTAATTTTTGGAATTTCGATCCAATGATCATATATGTCGCTTTCAATATCTGAAACACCGATAATTTTTGCTCCACGAGCTTTAATTTCCCGTGCACTTGTCAATGTATCCGTATATGTTGAATCATTTGGATTGATGATAATTACAAAAACATCTGTATCCATTAATGCAAGAGGACCATGTTTTAATTCCCCAGCTGGAATTCCTTCTGCATGAATGTACGTTAATTCTTTTAATTTTAATGCTGATTCTATTGCAATTGGATAGTTTATGCCTCTACCTAAAATGTAGATATCTGACACATGTTTCAATTCTTTTGCAATCTTTTGAATTTTTTTTGGATTCTCTATCATTTTTGAAATTGATTCTGAAAATTCTTCGAAATTAATTGTAATATTTTCACTTAATTTTTGTATAATTTTATACAGTATTGTTATTTGTGCAGTGAAGCTTTTTGTTGCAGCAACTCCAATTTCTGGTCCACAGTTCATTCCTAATACAACATCCCCCTTACGTGTAAGTGACGATGTGAGTAAATTAACAATGGAGATAATTTTACAGTTCAATTTTTTTGCAATTCTTACTGCTTCTAAAACATCTGCACTTTCTCCACTTTGAGATATTGCTATGAATACTGAATTTTCTTCAATAGTTTCTGGTGCAAATTGAAGCTCACTTGCTATAATTGGCTCTGATTTAATTTTCACATATTTCGATAAGATTTGTTTTGCAATAAGTGCAGAATTATAACTTGTACCGCTGCCTGTAATGTAGATATTTTTTGCATTTTTGATATATTCTACTGCTTCCTCTAACCCTTCTGCTGTTTTCTCCCCTGCTTTTAGTATCGTATCCGGCTGTTCGTAAATCTCTTTTAATGTAAAATGTGCATAATCTCCCTTGTATGCATCACCGAATTCTTTTGAAACTTTTGTAATTTCATGTTTGACCTGTTCACCATTAAAATTTAAAATTTCAAATTCTTTGTCATCTAAAATTACAAAACTTCCACTTTTCATGTATATTGCATTATCTGTATATTCGATGAATCCTAAAACATCACTTGACAAGAAAATATTTTCTTGTCCAACTCCAATAATTAATGGTTCATGGAATCTAGCTGCTGCAAGTTGACCATTTTCAAACATTGCAACAAATGCATAATGACCTTTAATTTCAGAAACTGTTTTGATAATTGTATCTTTAACATTTTTTGTTGATTCGTAATTTTTTTGCAGTAAATTTGCAATTATCTCACTATCTGTTTCACTTTTAAAATTATATCCGTCACTTTCTAATTGTTTTTTTAGTTCTTCAAAATTTTCTATTATTCCGTTGTGTACTATAGCAATTTTTCCAGAATTACTTGAATGTGGATGTGCGTTAAGATCTGTAACTGTTCCGTGTGTTGCCCATCTTGTGTGACCTATGCCTGTTTTGCCTGGTAGTGAATCTAGTTGCATTTTTGAATTTACTTCGTTTACTTTGCCAATTCCTTTTTTTAATTCAATTTGATTCTTTGATTCCGTTGCAACTCCTACGCTATCGTATCCTCTATACTCCATTCGTTTGAGCCCCTTTACTATGATTGGTGCTGCTATTTCATTTCCAGAATAACCGATAATTGAACACATTGTAATTCTATTCTATAATTGGGGGTATTTACTGATAATGATAATTTGATTATTTTGTTGTAGTCTTGTCTTCTGTTGCTGCTTCAGCAGGCGTTGCTGCTTCAGTTACTTCATCATCTTCAGCAGGTGCTTCCACTTTAGGTTCATCTGCTTTATTTTTCTCTAACATTTGTGGAATTTTAGATTCAGGACTAAAATGAATATCACTTTCTTCTTCTACTGTTACGGTATATGACGGAATGTCTATTTTTCTATCTCCAATCATTATGTGGCCATGAATTACTGCTTGTCTTGCTTGATATGGTGTTTTAAATCCTAACTTGGATGAAACAATTGTTTGTAATCTTCGTGCAAGTAAATCTGTAGGTTTCAAATTAAGTACATCATCTAATGTTGCCTCAGTTGATATTAGCCCGATTCTTGAAAGTGATTTCAATAATATTGGTTCTTTTTCATCTCTAACTTTTTGTGTTAATGCAAGTAATGATCTTGCTTGTTGTCTTACACGGGATAATTCTGTATGTGCTTTCCATAATTCTTTTTTAGTTCTTAATCCAAATGTACCTAAAGTTTGTAATTCTTCCATTTTTAATTCATAATTAAGTGGTCTTTTTGGTTTACGCCAAGTTTTACGTGGATATTTTGGATCTCCCATTCATAACACCTATTCTTTTTTCTCCGCTGCCGGGGCTGCTGCTGCCGGGGCTGCTGCTGCCGGGGCTGCTGCTGCCGGGGCTGCTGCTTCTGCTGCTGGTGCACCTGCACTTCCTTTCTTAACTGGAGCTGCCAATCCACCTTTTGCTACACCGACTGCTCCTCCTCTTCTACCTGATGTTCTGGTTCTTTGTCCTCTAACTTTTAGACCGCTTAGGTGACGATAGCCTCTCCAACTTACTGTGACTCTTTCTCTTTCGATATCATTTCTTAGTGTAAATGGAATGTCTGATGTTAACAAGTGCATGTCTTTTCCTGTCTCAATATCTCTTTGTCTGTTGAGGAACCATAATGGGAATTTTGCTTCTATTGGGTTTAAGATTAATTTTTCAATTGCTTGAACGTTTTCTTCTGTAAGGTAACCGATATTGGAATTTTGATTAATTTTTAAAGTTGATGATATTGCTGTTGCAAAATTATATCCTATGCCCTTGATTTGAGTTAACCCTACGATAAGCTTTCTCTCTCCTGGAATATCGTTACCGACGATTCTTACAATGTGTCTGTATTCTTGGCTACTCAAGTATTCCAAAATTCTAAGAAACCCCGATAAAAACCATGCTGGGTGTCGCTCTTTTAGTTTGTTTTACGCTACTTTTTGACAGATCTGAATAAATCTGAGCTTGTTTTGACTATTTTTAATTTGAAATCATCTAAAGTCTTCGTCATTTGTCCAATCGTTACCTTCAACATTCCACTGATTGCATTTACAGCATTTTTTAACTCCTCTTTGAGGATCTATTTCTATACAAAAACAATGCTCTCCTTTACCTGATGGATCTTGACTACACAATTTTTGCATATTTTGTCCATTTTTTGTTTCTTAATTATTCTATTGCCTTAAATAATTCAAAAAGTTATAACTTTCTAATTTCTTGCATTTAGATAATGAGTGAATCCTTTGATAGGGAAAAAATCGTTGATTGTATGTTTGATCCTATAACCTCTGAGATATTGGCAGAATTAGAAGATGGAAAAAAAGAATGCTCTATTTTAGGTGATCAATTTTCCATGTCTGAATCTGATCTTTTGAAAAGACTTGATTACTTGATAGAATGTAGTTTTCTTTTTAAAACATTTGAAAACGATAAATGCTTTTTATCTGCAAATGCTGAAAAACTTGGTTCTTTACTTGAAGGCAGTGATGCTTTTGATGGTGCCATTAGTGGTTTGGAAACTATGGATAG